>Ga0255179_1000024_pt1 | contig 64109 bp, 76 predicted proteins | sample Atl_Colum_RepA_8_FD_183631 | JGI IMG/M metagenome (GOLD analysis project Ga0255179, IMG submission 183631) | Freshwater microbial communities from Altamaha River, Georgia, United States - Atl_Colum_RepA_8d | ecosystem: Environmental > Aquatic > Freshwater > River | place: USA: Georgia... | reverse complement strand
GCCCTTGCTCATAAGTTCCAGTTGCCGCATGCACACCATTAGCATAAAGCTCAAAGTAAGAAGGTGCACGCTCGTTATGACTTATATTTCCAGTTAAAGACCATTGGGGACTCAAAGTATAAAGCCCGCCAATTGCACCGTTGTTCGTTTTAAAACTCTTATTTGCAGCAACAAAACCAATGCCACCTTTACTATCAACATCATGCTGGCCATGTCTTAAACCAAAAGTCACTTTATGTTTGTCGATAGGCAGTTCTTCATAAAGATAAACTGACTGGCTATTAGTTTTAGATGACGGTACAAAGGCCTCCGCTCCAAGCGCTTGGAATTTTCCATTCTCAAACTGTGCGCCCACAATACCCTTTATCCCTAGTATTGATTGGTGGCCCAATTCAAATGTACCTTCCACACCTTGATTTTTAAAAGTCGTATTGATGGCACCGTCTTCAATCTCTTTATGGATATAATCGGTATAAGCAGCACGGAACTTGGCCCGATCAAAGAATGAGCCAAGATCTCTAATTTCAGATGCAAAATCAAAACGATCGTTATCCATATCAATAGAAACTGCTGATTCTAATGGGCTGCCATATTTCGTTTGATGTTTAGCGTAACTTATACCCGCATAGCCCCTATCAAAAATCATGGAAGCCCCAATTGCACCACCTTTAGATTCTGAATGGCTATTGATAAGTCTATTGGTGCCATGATTGTTGCTATAGTCCTTATAACTTGTGGTGGTGAGATCCCAAAATTTAGTGGTACTTTTTCTTTCAGATACCGCATTGCCTGGGATACGCAAATTCTTCGCATCTCGGTTATAAGCGTCAAAGTGCATCACAAAATTTCCTGTACCCACATCCACCACGGCCGCATTACTTTGCTCTAAATTAGCACCTCCGTAACGCACTTCGCCACGACCCGTAATACCTTCTAATTTTTCCTTGGGGATTCGATGGTCAATGGCATTTACTACACCACCTACTGCACCACCCCCGTAAAGAAGTGTGGCGGGTCCACGAATCACATCAATTTGTTCAATAATTAAAGGATCAATCGATACACCATGGTCAAAACTTAAATTAGAAGCATCTAAATTATTGACGCCATTTTGTAGAATCTTAATACGATCACTATCCATTCCTCGAATCATAGGACGTCCTATTGAAGAACCAAAAGAGCTATTACTGACGCCGGGAATGCTGTTTAATGTTTCGGCCAGTGTATTTTCTCTTTTTAATGAAAGTTCACGGCCATTTAAAATTGAAATGGGTACCACCATTTGATCGGAGCCAACACCCAAAGGATTGCCGGTTACTGCGGTAGTAGGTAAGGTTAAAATGCTCTTATCCGCAGCTACTACAGGAAAAGTAACCATAAAAAATAAAGCACATGTTATTTTTTTGAGTTTCATTTTGAATCTCTTCAATAAAAAATTAGTAATACAAATTCCCTTAAAATTATTAAGGGAATGAATTCAAGTTAATTTAATACTGAAGTGTTAGGTGGTGCGCGAGCAGCAAAGTAAATTGCTGAAATAGACTGATAAGAATTAGATTGAGAAACAAATGCGACGTAATGATTTGCTTCCTCAAGATTAAAAGTAAATAGACTATCGTTAATATGCTGAAGCTTTGCGAAGCCTATACATTGAGAACATGAATTTAAGTCTGATTTGTGAGACTGGCTATGTTTGACTTGGTCTTCGATGTGACTGATTTCATGCGAGATCGCTGCTTGCTGACTCAAAGCAAACAGAAAAATTAGACACAAAATACTATAAAGTCGTTTAAGCATACGAATAATCTTAACATACAATATTTACAAGTTTATAAGCCAATTCTCTAACATTTATCAAGAACCTTATTTAAATAGCCTACTTTTTATTCATGAAATTCCTTAGCAGAAGTTAAGTGAATTTTTCCTATGATGTATACGTCCTAAGGTTACGATTCATTAAACAAGTTAAGCGACTTGTTACAAGTGAGTTAATAAATAGACATTATTAATTTTTTAAATATTTAAAGGAGAAATACTATGTGGACAACTCCAGCAGCTACTGAAATGCGTTTTGGCTTTGAAGTCACAATGTACGTAATGAATAAGTAATTGATAATTACAAGTGAAAAAACTTAAAAGCCTAGCTCAAACTAGGCTTTTTTTAATATGATTTAAAGGGGATATATATGCCATCAAAATCAAGGCAACAAGTAAAGGCGTCTCAAAAACTTAAAGTTCATCAATCTCCGGGAAACCAAGAAGTTAAAGTTCTTAGAACAACGGATGGTGATATTTTTGTATGTAAACAAGGTGACAAAGCCTGTTGGCAAAGATGGTCATCTGCGATGACTGATTGTGTTTAATTAAAAGGAAAGTAGCAATGAAATATAAAAATAAAACTGAAACATTTGAATGGCTTGTTCATTCCTGGAAATGTACTTGCCCTCTCTGTTCAGCCAATATCCGTTCAAATGATTTTAGCGCATTAAATTATATTGAATGATGTAAGTAGCTATACCAGCAAAATAACCTATTAAAGCTAACCAGCTAATTTTTTTAACATACCAAAAAAATGGGATTTTTTCTAAACCCATAGCAGCGACACCTGCAGCCGAACCAATAATGAGTATTGATCCACCTGTGCCTGCACAATAAGCCATAAATTCCCATAAGAAACTATCAGTTGGATATTGATTTAAATCATACATACCCATAGACGCTGCAACAAGGGGCACATTATCTACAACTGCGCTCAATAAGCCTAATAGCGTCACTATATAATCCTGACGTCCAATCACTTTATCTAAAAAAATAGAGAGCGAGTTAAGGATATGGCTGTGTTCGAGTGTTGCCACAGCTAATAAAATACCAATAAAAAACACAATTGATGTCATATCGATGCGATGCAATGCATGAGCCAAAGTAAATTGTGCTTTCTCCGCATCTTCTTTTTTGTAATGCATTAAATCTCCTACCAACCAAAGAATGCCTAATCCAAAAAGAATTCCCATGAAAGGTGGTAAATGAGTCAATGTTTTAAAAACAGGAACTAGTATTAAAATACCAAGGCCAAAATAAAACATAGTTTTTCGCTCAAAATCAGATGTAGGCATGACAGATGAAGAGTATGTTTTGGTTTGTGATGAAATATGTTTGCCTTTCATTGAGCGACTAACAAATATTAGTGGCGCAATTAAATTAGCTAACGAAGCCAAGAATAAACCTTTAATAATGGCCAATGAAGTAATCTGCCCGCCAATCCATAACATAGTTGTTGTTACATCGCCAATAGGAGACCAAGCACCTCCTGCATTAGCCGAAATTACTACTATTGCTGCAAACAAAAGCCTATCTTCTTGTTTTTGTAATAATTTCCTGGTGAGAGAAATCATCACTATAGTAGCTGTTAAATTATCTAATATCGCACTTAAGAAAAAAGTTAAGAATCCTATAATCCATAACATCGAAGTCAGTTTTCTAGTCTTTATACGTGAAGTAATAACTTCGAAACCATTATGGGCATCAATCACTTCAACAATAGTCATTGCGCCAATTAAGAAAAAAACAATTTCGGCTGTAGACACAATCGACTCACTTAACTGATGACCAACATCTACAGGGTTATTAGTGGCTATAGCATAAATAGTCCATAATAATCCAGCACCTAATAATGCAGATGCCGATTTATTAATTCTTATGGTGTGTTCTAGCGTGATTGAAGCGTAAGTAATTACGAAAATAATAATGAGTGCACTAATCATAACTTTATCTTTGATAGTTCATATTCGTAAACCAATTCTAGCACCTTAAATGACAACTCATCTTAAACTATAAAACTTTTGAATATCTTTTCAAATACTTACTATTAGTCAAAGGATTCATGAGTGCCATCAAAATAATATTTTCACGTACAATAAGCAATGAGTATTTTTTAAAATTCAATTAATAATAGTTTATATATAACGATGACTGATACATTAACTCCAGAGGAAATAATTATTCGAATAGCGCTCGCGCTTATTGCAGGCTTAATTATTGGTTTTGATAGCTGGCGACACCAACGTAATGCCGGTATTAGAACCTATTGTGTTGTAGTAGTTACATCCACTATGACAATGATGTTGATGAATAGCATTTCCTTTAATCACCCCGATGCTTTTAGTCGAGTATTAGCAGGCATGATTACAGGATTAGGGTTTTTTGGTGGTGGAATTATCATGCGTGAAACAGACACGCATCGTCTGTATGGCTTAACAACTGCTGCAACAATTTGGGCCTGCGGTTTAATTGGGGCTTGTATTGGATCAGGTCACTACTTTATAAGCGTTGCAGGTCTTATTGGAATGATGCTGGCTTTATATGTCGATTTTGATCATTTCGTAAGAAAAACATTAGGTATTAAAAGTAAAGAAGATTTAAAGAGAAATATAAATGGCTAAAAAAATAAACCAAGAAGAATTGCTAGAAAAAATTCATCAAAAACTCTCTGAGATTAATTCTAATATGCTTAAAGTTTTTTGGATTGTGGCTATTTTTGCTTTTCTATACTTTGGCTTGATGCTTTATCTTCTTAATAAGTAAATTCCAGCAAGCGTCTCTATTTATTCCCGCACTACCTTTGACTAAGCTAAACTCTCTATGTCGGAGTAAATAAATTTAAAATGTTTATTTTTTGAAATATTATGATGGCTAAATTAAAAGGCTCACTTTTTCAAATTAAAGTCTGGAATGAAATAAAAAAAATACCGAAAGGAAAAGTTGCAACTTATAAAGAGATTGCAATTAATATTGGTCATCCAAAAGCCTATCGTGCAGTTGCAACAGCATGCAAACTTAACCCTCTACCCTTAAAAATTCCTTGTCATAGAGTTATTTGCTCAAGCGGAAAGATAGGAGGCTATTCGGGAAAGTTAAATAGCATAGTAAAAGTAAAGCTATTAAAAAAAGAGGGTTATCTTAAGTAAAAATCTGGCTCCAAATAGCCCTCACTACTTTTGGATGCACTCCCACTTCAGAATGATTCACATTTCCATCTAATTTGGCTTCAAGACCTAATTGATGTTGAAGTCTTCTATATAGCCTATAGGCATCGATAAGTTTTCTAGCTGTCAAAGGTTTTATGAAATCTTTTTCACCTAAAAGGTCCAATAATCCGATATTACCTATATTTTGACTAAGCGCTTTATCTGAAGCACTAAAAGCTAATACAAAATATTGCACAATAAATTCAATATCAATAATTCCTCCGCGATCCTGTTTTAAATCAAAATGCTCACGATCGGTTTTGTGCTTTTCAAGCATGCGTTCACGCATATCGAGAATATCTTTCTTTAAAGACCCTGATTCTCTTTGGCTCTCCAAGATATCCAATCGAATTTTTTCAAATGCATTTCCTACTGACTTATCCCCAGCACAAAATCGTGCTCTTGTAATTGCTTGATGTTCCCATGTCCAAGCTCTCTTTAATTGATAATCCCTAAAAGCATCAATAGAACTCACTAAAAGCCCACTCGCACCATCAGGTCTTAATGCAAGGTCAATTTGATATAAAACACCTGAAGATGTGTAGGTGTTAAGCCAGCTATTGATACGCTGAGCAAATCTGGCATATTTTTCAGCCATACCATCTCGCTCATCATCATAAATAAAAACAATGTCTAAATCGGAGGTATAACTCATTTCTTTGCCGCCAAATTTTCCATAAGCAATGACAGAAAATTTAGGTGGGTCATTTTGCTCTGGATACATATGACCCCAAATTAATATGAGTGTTTCTTGTATAATTAAGTCGGCAAGTTCAGTTAAGTAATCAGACAGATTCTCAACTGAAACATCGCCTATCACTTCTAAGGCAGCTAATTTGAAAATTGTGGCATGCTTAATATTGCGCATAATATTCATCTGCTGCTCAATATCACCTTTAGTACCTAATAAATCTTTTTGAAGCTTCTTTTTTATCTCAGTAAAATCTGGCTTTGTGTAAAAATGATTAATATCAAGAAGCTCATCAATCAGAATCGGATGTTGAATAAGATATTGTGTAAGCCATGGACCTGCCTCAGCGAGCTTAATGAGTATCTTCAACGCACTTGGATTTTCAGTGAGCATAGCAAGATAACTCGCACGACGGCATATACTCTCTAAAATTGAAATTATTCTGATCAATGTCAAATGAGAATCTGATGCCAAAGATGCCTCAAGAATAATTAAAGGCATGACTAAATCAAACCGCTGTCGACTGGCCTCTGGCAAATGAAGGTAACGCGAACTATGCTTTAATCCCTCAAGCACCTGATAAATCTCATCTGGTAATTTAAAGCTTAAACTCTCGAGATGCTTATGTGCATCTTCTAATTTTAAGGTGCTATTCCAAAGCACTTTGGTTATATTTAACTGAGGTGAATCCTCATCTTTAATACTTTCTTTAAATACTTCATCAAAATAAAGCTCGACATTTCCTCTATGAATTTCAAGATCCTGATAAAAAGTATTCCAGTCATCATATTGCATAGATTTAGCTACTCTTAATTTATTTTCATCTGATTTTGGTAGTTCTTGTGTTTGCAGATCTTCCATATACTGAAGCCTATGCTCTAAATTTCTCAAGAACTTATAGGCTTCGGTTAATGCTTTGACAGTTTCTAGAGATAATAAATTTTTAACTTCAAGGGTGTTTAATGTCGGTAAAAGTGATTTAAGTCTTAAGTCCTTATCTTGCCCACCGCGAATCAATTGATAGACTTGGGCGATAAATTCAATCTTACGAATACCACCCCGACCAAGCTTAATATTTTCTTGAATACCTCTCTTATTAACATCATTTTGAATTTGAGCCTTTAAATCACGCATAGAATTCAATGCGCCATAATCTAAATATTTACGGTAAACAAAAGGATCGATAATTTTATTAAGTTCTATCTGTGGTCCAACAACAACCCGACCTTTTACCCAAGCATATCTTTCCCACTCTCGTCCATATTTTTGATAGTAGTCCTCTAACATTTGGTAACTACATGCAATCTGACCCTCAGAACCAAAAGGCCTTAGTTGCATATCTACACGAAATACAAATCCATCTTCTGTAATATCATTAATACTCGATATAATTTTCTTACCGAGCGTAATAAAGAAGCTTTGATTGCTTATAGGATTGTTACCTTCGGTGTCTCCATCTTCAGGATATGCAAAAATAAGATCAATATCAGAGGACACATTAAGTTCGAAGCCACCTAGTTTTCCCATACCAACAATACTTAATTGCTGCTCTTCTCCAAATAAGCCCATGGGCGGACCATGAATAGCTTTGAGAGAATTAAAATGAAATTGATGTGCATAAGTTAGGGTAATTTCAGCAAGAGTGGTTACTGACAAGAAAACCTCGTCTAGATCAGCTAGTTTATTAAGATCGCGAAGAATGATATTAGCTATGACTTGCTGGCGAAGCTTACGAAGAGATTTATTTAAACTTATCTCATCCTTAATTTGTTGATTGAAAAGCCATGATTCCATTTCTTGACGCATGAATGGATGATCAATGTGTTGCAGTGAGCTTTTCTCAAGATTTTTATCTGCTTCAAATAGTCTTTTAATAAAAGGTGAGCAGACATAGGTGTAATCAAAGCTTTTACCAAATAATTTATTTAATGATGCTTGATTATTCATTTGCTAATATATAGTAATTAACAAAGAATCTTCGTATTACCGAAATTCAGAATCATAAACATCAAAAGTTTTAACGTTTTGCAAAAAAATTTAAGACAAAACGATTAATTAGTGGCAAAAGCATATGTGAGATTGTAAGCGCCATTAAAATTGAAAAGATAGTATTTAAATATTCGATCTGTAAATTCTTATATAGAACAAAGTAGGCAAAAAAAGTAACTGGGAGAGTGAAGATAGTTAAAAATATAAGGTCTCGCAAAGAATTAATGCCGAGGTAAATTAAAGCCCTTATCCCATGCAGAAAACAGAAATAAATAATAAACCAATAGAGTGGCTCCAAAAAACCAGCCAAAAAAATAATAATAAGAAATTCCAAAAAAAGTAAGGTTTTATCTTTTCTTTTAATTACATTACTAATATAAACAAGAAATAAGAAATTACAGATAAAAAAAAGTGTAAGTATTTTAAGAACAAAAAAGATCTTTAAGCTAATATCAAAATTAACTAATAAGTCAAAAATAGCCTTAACATCTCTTTCAAAGAAAATAATTGGTAATAATGTCATGGCAAACCCCCATGATAACTTGATACTTCGAGAAGCTTTCTTTAAATATGCAAGATCACTCTCTCCAAAATGGAAAATAGACATTAAAAGTAAAATAATTAAACCTAGAGCAGGACTTTGAAACCATAAAAATAACCCCAAAAAAACTATGAATAAGTAAGTAAAAAAAGCTAAAGCTTTTGCTTTAAGTTTTGAAAAGGTATCCCAAATAACAATCGAGTCCGAGGCACCATGCGAAACACCAAAAGACATGATGATTAAAAAGACTATTGCTAAAGATGAGCTAACATCAGAAATTTTAAAAAAAGCATTCTGTTTATCAAAAAAAATTAATAAAAGACCGAATGCCATAAAAAAAATTTGATGCACTCTTATCTTATTTAACATATAAGTTCAATAAGCCTCTAATCATAATTATTTTAGGTAATTTTAAAATGATAAAAAAGTAATCAGCTAATCTTGCTTGGTCAGATAAAAATCTTATTGCCGAGGAAATGGGTACCTTAGTAAAAAATATTCGAAATATATCAGGTGCTTTTTTTGGATTTGATCTTAAAACTGAAAGAAAAATTTTATCTAACCAATTGGTTAGGTAATTTTTTTTGTGATTAATTAATTCATAGGAAAATTTATTATTTGTCTCTATGTGATTAGCCCATAGAGCAATTCGGGTAAAAGCGTATCCTGAAGCAGGCCTAGAGGCTCCTCCAAAATTACCAATTTTAAAATAATGATTATCCTCTATTGGTTCAAAATATGGCGACATCGGTAAAACTGCTCTCTCCGTTCTTAATACCTTTTTGATATTAAAATTCTCTAAGGTTTCCTTATGGTGATATTCTACCTCCTTGAAGTCTATCTTTTTAGAAAAGAAAGTAGTCTCTACTAGCGCTCGAGTTTTAGAGAAAGGGAGAATATAAGTAAAAATAACATTTTTTTTAGATTCAGAAAAATCCATCAATGTTGCAATATTTTCATTAAATATTTTTTTATTTGAAATAATCTCAGAACCCACAAAGACTTGTTTTAATGATGGATATTTATCATCAAACTCATTATTTGGTCTGCTATCTACTAATTTTTTTAGTAGTACTTTTTTACTATATAAATTGATTTGCCAATTATCTTTAATTTTTTTTATATTTTTTATTGAAACACCTCGTTCAACTTTAATTCCTTTTTTTACTATTCTTTTATATAGCTCTTTAAGCACTGACTTTGATTCGTAACATGCATAACGATATTCACCTAAATCAATAATATATGACTCATTTTTTACCTTAATTTCTATTTGAGACCATTCCTTCTTGATTTTAATATTTAATTTTTTTCTTATATCCAATAATCCTGGTCCAGACCAAAAACTATATGTTTTGTCATTTTTTAGGATGCGATCTTTCTCAAATAAAATGAAATTCTTAATTTTTTTACTCAAAAGTGAATTTGCTAAAGTTAATCCAGATAAACCAGCGCCAATAACTCCAATATCAAATTTTTGCTTCATATTTTAATAATGCGCATCAGGTAGATTATGGATATATTTATGAAGAGTCTTATTATGAGGTTTCATGCACACTTTAAATGTAGTCATATATTTTGTAATAATACTTAATGTAATCAATATTTTATTAAACTTACTTACATAACATCGCTTTTCTTTACTTTCATATTGCATATTCATCAACTTATAACCAATTTGCTGATATAAAGCGGAAGCTAATTTAACAGCCAGTGATGCACCACTCGGCAAATGATCGATGGCTCTGCTAGCGCTATCGAAATAGATATTCGCTAATTTAATAATTTGTTTTCGAGCTGCATCAATTTTTCTAGCCGTCTCTTTATCGGGATTAGTAATTTCTCTAGCCGTATTTTTTCCAATGACACTTTCTGGCAAATAAACTCTATTTCGTAAGCTATCTTCATAAATATCCCTCGAAATATTGACTAACTGCATAGCAATTCCTAAATCAATTGCAAAATAACGCATTTTTTTATCTTTTACCCCAAAGATATCACACACCATTAAACCCACAGTTCCAGCAACTTGATAGCAATAGATAATTAGAGATTTATCGGATTTAAATGGTGAAAAATTAATATCTGAAATTTGTCCATTTAAAAAATTTTTGACGAGTCTTTGATCGGGCCAGTTTTCTTTTGGAATATCACTTAACAAATTAATTACAGGGTGTGATCTACCCTTCTTCCATGCTTCCATAAATATAAGAAGTCTTTTTTTTGCTATATCTGGAGTTTTAGCTTCATCCACCATGTCATCAAGTTTTCGGCAGAAACTATAAACTGAATAAATGGATTGCATTTTGGACTTATCAAGAAAAAAAGAAGCCCAATAAAAAGTCTTGCCATGCTTACGCATGAGTGAATTATTTTTCATATTAAGGAATGAGCTTATCAATAACTTTTGCAGAGTTTAAGACACCTGGAACACCTGCACCTGGGTGAGTCCCTGCGCCTACATAAAAAAGATTTTGATATAAATCATCTTTGTTATGAGTCCTAAACCAGGCTGACTGTCTAAATAGAGGTGCTATTGAAAAACCTGAACCAAACGGAGTATTGTAATCCTGTAAAAAGTTCTCTGGACTCATATAAAAAGATTCGCATATAGCTTGGCTAAGTTTTGGCATCATTGTTTGCTCTAATGCTTTGATAATAGATTTAATAAATACCGGAGCCTCATCTTCCCACGTTATATTGCCTTTTAAATTAGGAACTGGGACTAATGCGTAAAAACTATCACAACCCATAGGTGCAAAATTAGAATCCGTAGCTGTTGGTCTATGAAGATATATTGAAAAATCGTCAGCTAATTTATAACGGTCAAAAATATCGCTCAATAAATCTTTATATCTGGGGCCCATCCATATCGTGTGGTGAGCAATATTTTCATACTTAACTTTTGTTCCAAAAAAAAGAACAAATAAACCCATTGAATGTTTTGCTATTTTATTAATGAACTTGTTGTGGAGTGAAATTTTCTTATTATCAATTAAATAATTATTTGTATAAATAGGATCTGCATTTGTAATTAAATAATCAGACTTATAAAAATCCCCTTTTGAATTCTCAATACCGTCGACTTTTTGATTTGAGGTAATGATCTTCTTGACCTCACTATTTAAAATAACATTAATCCCTTTACGCTCCATGAGCATTTTTAATTGAGATACTATTTCACCAGTACCGCCTTTAGCAAAAAACACTCCCCATTTTTTCTCTAACGCATGGATCAGCGCATATATTGAAGTTGTGTTAAAAGGATTGCCTCCAACAAGTAATGGTTGAATGGAGAACGCTTGTCTTAGATTTGGGTGTTTTAAGTATGTTGAAACAAATTGGTAAACAGATTGATACCCTTTTAATTTAATGATATCCGGTGTATATCGAATTAAACTACTTAATTTATGAAAAGGTTGATCTGCAAGCTTAAGATAGCCTAATTCAAAAATTTTCTCAGCATGCTTAAGCATCTTTAGATAACCATCGACATCTTTGGGCTCGAATGCTTTAATTTGGTCTAATAATTCATCTTGATTCGGGCCATAATTAAAAAATGATCCATCATGAAATCTAAAGCGATACCATGGATCTAAGGGAATAAAATTTATAAAATCATCAATCTCTTCATCAAATATTTCAAATAACTCTCTAAATAGATACGGTGCCGTTATAACTGTTGGGCCAGCATCATGTATGAAACCATTTTGATTAAATTGTCTTGCTCTTCCGCCAATTTGATCGAGCTTTTCATGTAAATCAACTTCATAACCCTTGGCGCGCATTCTTAAGGCAGCTGCAATACCACCGAAACCGCTTCCAATAACAATGATTTTTTTAGTTTGCATGGGCAAATTGATGCGATCTTTTTTTAATTTCTTCGCTTAATGAAAAAATGATAGGCCTAATAACGACTGGCATAAGGTGTATAGAATTTTTAATGCTTTGCAGAATATTATCAATTTTAAGAATTAAATCGCCTGCAATATTTGAGGATAAGAGATATTGCTTTAACTCACTCTTATTCTTCTTAAGAAAATTTATTTCTTTTTCTGATGATATTTCTTTAAGGCATACAATAAGCGCATTCACTCTCTCAAATTTTATGTCTGTTGGTATTTCGTTAGACTCATTAATTAAAATATTTTCTAAATCATTAACTATTTGATAAGCAAGGCCCAAATCATCTGTTAATTTTCTTAGGTTTATATAATAAGGCTCTTCTAACTCTGCACATTTGAACATACCGATGATGGGTAAACAAATAAGTGGTGAAGTTTTGGCGGTTGCAAGCTTTGTATATTCTTCCCAGCCTAAGCCTAAAAAATTTGAATTGACGTCTACCGATTGACCAAACACAATTTCCTTAACAGTCCCTGATAAGAGGCCAAGCAAGATATTCTGATGCCAGCCCTGCTCAATTTCGGTAATTTTTCTAAAAGATTCAGCAATTAAATAATCACCTGTGCATATTGCAGCGGGTATTCCAAAATTCTTCCAAACGCTTACTTTGCCTCGCCTAATTTCATCGCTATCACAGACATCATCGTGAAGCAGAGATGCGCTATGAATTAGTTCACACACAACCGCCCAAATAATCGCTGTATGTGTGGATACTCCCAACGCTTCACCTGTTGATAAAGCTAAGTGAGATCTTATTAATTTCCCTTCAGATCTACCATGCCAATTTAACCACTGAGATAAATTTTTCTCATCGACATCAAATGACATCGCTAAATGTTTTTTGACAATGCTTAAAGACTCGCTTTCGTTGATAAACATCATTTAATTATTCAAAAGAAAGTATATAAAAATTTAGCTTATTTAAATGAAGGGCTAAGTTAGGCCCCGATTTCAGATTTTCTTTGCGCAATAATGTATATGAGAATACCAAAAACAGATTTAGCAATAATGTCGACGAAGGTATATCCTACTTGAATGCTTACAAATGCAGAAAACCCTAATAAGGGAAGAATATAAACTAGAGGGTAAAATGACCATGATAAAATAATGAGTAATCTTGTTTTTTTAAATAATGGTTGAACAACCATCGGCTGGGTTTTGATTGACATACCGATTCCATAAATCATTTCGTAGAGTATGTATGAGAATGGAATCATAGCCAAAATCCACCAAATCACTTTAGCAAGTCCAATAGTCATTGTCTCTCCTGGATAACCCAATAAAACCATTAAGGCTGACGCTCCAACTAAAGCAAGTCCTTTTTTATAAGTCTCGGTATGTGTTAATCTAAAAATTAAAACAAACTGTAGAAGTAAAAGAGGGACTGTTAATAACCAGTCAACATATCGATATGCATTGTTAAACTGCATACCAGTTTCGATAACTAACGCATCTTTTAAGAGGTATGCATTATTAAAACTTTCAAAGATTCTTAGGTAATGGTAAGTTGTAATTAAGCAAACAAGACTTGAGAGAGTTAGAGCAGTTTTATAAGCTGGTGCCACTTGAGATCTTTGCAATAGAAAAAAAATTGTCGATGCTCCAAAAGCAGCTATTGCAAATGAAATTGCATTATAAACTAAATTAAACTCGACATTATTCATTAGATGAGTGTATCGATTTTGTTACTTTAAGATTTAGATAAATTTAAACGTGCATGCACCAAAAAAATAAAAGAACTGTGCAGCTTCACTACACAGTTCTTTTAGTATGACAAACTTATTTTGATTCTGATACTGCTACAGACCAAATAATTACACCGAAAGCAATTTTATTTAAAACGTCAGCTAAGTTATAGATGATGTTTAAAGATGCCATACTGCTTGCAGGATCTGAACCAGTTAAATAACCAAAGTAATAACCCAATGGATAGATTGCCCAACCAAATGTAACAATTAATCGCATTGTGTTAAAAGCTTTTTGTACAGTTGCTGGGGCTTTATTAGCACTAATTTTGCTTGCTTCACCGGCGAAAATTTCGTATAGGATATAGAACCAACCAAGCATACCAACTATGAACGATGTCATAACATCAGCATATCCAGCTTCACCTACATAACCGCCAATAAGCATTACTAATGTACCAATTACAAGTCTCCAGAAAACACCTGTTGATACTTTGGTAATTGCAGATAAGATTAAATAAAACTCAATCATTAACAATGGTACTGTTATTAGCCAATCAATATATCTATAAACTGTTGGTGTTGATCCAGTTGCCACCCACACGTCACGCATATAGAAATAGTGAACAGCCGCCACCAATGTCACAAGTCCAGATACAGTTAAAGATGTTTTCCACTTACCTGATACACGATCTCTTTCGAGGAAGAAAAAAGCAGTTGAAGCAACTAAAGCCATTGAAATTAACCAAAAGGTAATACCAACAAAATCGCTTGATTGAAGCACTTGGCCTGAAGTTGCAAAAACCGATGTTGATAACCCTAATAAAGACAATCCTAATAAGCACTTATTCCTTAAGAATTTAGAAAAACCCTGAAACATAAGAACCTCCTGTTGATTGAAAAAAAATTTTAGTACTTTAGATACTAAAGTTTAGATAATTAATAAAGTAGTTTTAAGAAAATTATCTTGGTAAAAGTTTACTCCCTAATAAACAGTTTTTTACACTTTTTTTTAGGCTGTTGTTTTTATTGATAATTATTATTTCCCATAAATTAATTGTGGGATTAAATAAAAATATTTTCAGTGTTGATTTTTTATGAGTAAAGGAATAAATTTAAATTGAAAAAAATTTATTTCGACATAGGTTTTTTTCCTAAGCATCCCCTTCTTTTTTTTATTTACTTTTCTCAAATGAATAGATAAAGAAGGGATCTTTTTTTACTTTTTAGTATGTCGATTGAAACGACATACTAAATCCATTTTCGCTTAATTAAGCTCACGCAATTACTTGAAAAATACTACTATTTATTGCTTTAGAAATGACTTACGCATATTTGACAATCAAGCATTTCTAAGGGCTACCCAAGAGAGCGATTTTTTATTACCTCTCTTTTGTCATCCTAATTGTGAGACATTTGATTCTCATGCTCCTAGAATTGGTAATCATCGAAAGTTTTTTTTAAGGCAAGCGCTTGATGAATTGAGAGCTATTCTTAAAACATACAATTCAGATTTAATTGAGGTATATGGTGACTTTGGTGAAGAGATTAAAAAAATATCACAGAGTATTAATGCTACCAAAATTATCTTTGAAAAAATTGAAGCCCCTGAAGAATTGGAACAAGAAACCTTAGTCAGAAATTTAGGAATTCCGGTTGAGACAATCTGGCAATCTTCTATGATTGATCCGTCAGACCTTCCATTTGCGCCAATTGATATGCCAGATGTATTTACTGAATTTAGAAAACAAATTGAAGTCGAAAAAATTAAAATTAAAGACCCAATACCAAGCCCCACTGAAGTTCCACCTCTTCCAAATTTTAAGCCTTACCTTGATCGAAAACTTAATGCTAAAAACAAAATCAGTAATCAAAATTCATCTTTTCCTTATTTTGAAAGTCGATACTCTGGTGGAGAAAAGTCTGCATTAGCCTATATTGAATATTATTTATCCTTAAAATTACCCCATACTTATAAAGAGACTAGAAATCAACTGTATGGGCTTCACTATTCAACTAAATTTTCTCCATGGCTTTCAATTGGTTGTATTTCAGCAAAATATATTGCTTTTAAAGTAAAAGAGTTTGAGGATAAATTTGGAGCAAATCAAAGCACTTACTGGATATGGTTTGAACTCTTATGGAGAGACTACTTTAGATTCTTACATTTTAAATATGGAAAAAATCTCTATGCAAAAAATGGATTAAAAAAGAATCCGATTCCTAGTAACCATAACAAGGATAATTTTGATGCTTGGATCAATGGCAGGACTGGAAATCAACTAATTGACGCTGGCATGAGGGAGCTTTTTTTTACTGGATATTTATCTAATAGAATGAGACAAATTGTTGCAAGCTACCTCATTTATGATCTTGAGTGTGATTGGAGAAAGGGTGCTCAATGGTTTGAGTCTCAATTAATTGATTACGATGTTTATAGTAATCAAGGTAATTGGCTTTATATTGCAGGAAATGGAACTGATCCAAGGGGTGGAAGAAGATTTAATATAAAGAAACAGAATTTGGAGTATGACCCGAATGACATATATAAAAATTTATGGAAAGAGCATTGCATAAATATCGCCCAAATTTAGGTTTTTAGCACGCCCCTATTTTCACCCCTCGATTTTTTCGGGAACCAAACCCTCTTCAACCCCTCGAATAATATAAAATATTGGCTTCTGGAGTATTAGATCGGACAAGAGCTATAACTAGCTATGATTAAATTTAAAAAAATACCTTCATCGGAAATTACACCAGAGCATATCTATTATGATCGTCGAAACTTTATAAAAAATTTAGGTTTAATTTTAGGTTCAACTGCTCTTTCCTCATTTACAAATAAAAGTTTTGCTTTACTTAATACGCTGCCTTCTTTTGCACAATCAAAAGAACGTGACAAAGAAAAGCTCTCCTCATATAAAGACATCACAAGCTATAACAATTATTATGAATTTGGCACTTCAAAATCAGATCCACAAGATCATGCGCATTTATTAAAAATTGACCCATGGTCAATTTCGATTGAAGGCTCTGTAGCGAAACCATTAAAACTTGATATAGATGAACTCATAAAACTAATTCCTTTGGAAGAACGTATTTATAGACTTCGATGTGTGGAAGGATGGTCTATGGTTATTCCATGGGTGGGCATACCATTACATTCGTTACTTAAAAAAGTGTCTCCGACTGGAAATGCTAAATATGTTGAATTTATCTCTCTTAAACGTCCGAATGAAATGATTGGTCAAAAAGATGACATGCTTGATTGGCCCTATACCGAAGGATTAAGGATGGACGAAGCCATGCACCCACTTACTATCTTAGCCGTGGGTCTTTATGGAAAGGTTTTACCTAAACAAAATGGAGCGCCGATCAGATTAGTTGTGCCATGGAAATATGGCTTTAAGAGTATCAAGGCAATTACAAAGATTAGATTAGTAGAAAAAATGCCTATATCTACTTGGATGAAAGCCAATCCCAAAGAGTATGGATTTTATGCCAATGTGAATCCTGAAGTAGACCATCCTCGATGGACACAAGCTACCGAGAGAAGAATTGGAGAAAACCTATTATCTCCCAGACTTAAAACACAAATGTTTAATGGCTATCTAGAAGAAGTAGCGCATCTCTATCAAGGTATGGATTTAAATAAGAATTTTTAAATCACTTTGAAGCTTAATCAAATCTACATTAAACGCTTTATTTTTATTTTAAGCCTTTGGCCTATTCTTTCTATCGGCATAGATATATTACAAAATAATCTTGGAGCTAATCCCATAGAGTTTATTGAACGTCACTTTGGAAAATGGACGCTCATTTTTTTATGCTTAACATTAAGCATGACACCTTTAAGAAAAATCACTCATATTAATCAGTGGATTTTATATAGAAGGATGTTGGGGCTTTTTACTTTCTTTTATGCATCGATTCACCTTCTTTGCTATATAGGATTAGATTATCAATTTGCTTGGGTAGATATCAAAAATGACATTAGTAAACATCGGTATGTGCTGGTAGGCTTTTTAGGTTGGCTTTTATTATTACCCTTAGCTATTACTTCATCAGACAACATGATTAGAAAGCTTAAATCTAATTGGAAAAGATTACATCGTCTTATTTATCTCATAGCCATATTGGGTGTGCTTCACTTTGTGTGGCTTGTCAAAAAAGATGTCACGGAGCCCCTGATTTATGCCGCAATTATTTTGGTATTATTCTTGTTCAGATTGAATATATTTAAACTTAGAAGAATTTAACATTTCTGCTTAAATACAGCTATTTCGGTCCAACCAAAGTCGACCTCCTAAAGCTACTAAATCAGATTAATTTAGTGGAATAATTCATATTGTTGACATCGATAAAACTCAGGAATACGATTATTTCCTAAAAGTCAAAAAAGTCATTTTTTGAAGTTTAGCTATCTAAATTGACAGGAGTAAAATCATGAAAAAGATGTTTCTTTTAGTTTTTTTATTTTTTAGTTTAATTGGATTTGTGTCAGCTGAAGAAGAGGTAAAAGCTTTTCATCCGACTGATGCTCTCTTAATCGGTGGTAATGGTCCATTTAACCCAGGTGGAGAATACGGTAACCAACCTGAACCAGAAGTGAAAGGATTTCATCCAACTGATGCTTTATTAATCGGTGGTAATGGTCCATTTAATCCAGGTGCCGAGTACGAAGGTCAATAATAATTATTATTTTAAAAAATTTACAAAAGCCACTACAAAAAGTGGCTTTTTTTTATTCGAATATAGGGCCTAATAAATAGGTCAAAATAACTGAAGCTAAATGAATTAAACGAAACAAGCTTAAACTATAAAATGGGTCTACTAGGACTTATATTCACTTAAGCATATAAAGAATATGATGATTATCAGGCGTGATGGATTCTAACTTCACCCAATCCGTATTTTCTTTGTACCATAACTGTATATTAATTTTAGGGCCTAAAATTTGATATGAATCGGCATCTATATTTTCGTTTTTAACTTTGACAGATTTTTTACCCAAATATTTAATCAAAACTTCGGTATATTCTCCCGTCTGAACATTTAAAAGTTTCTTTTGCTTTAACATAATAGGGTTCCAATAGCTGAATGTCATTGGGCAATCGGCTACAAATGTTTCTTTAGTAGGCTCAATTAATTTAAAAGCATTAGCCTCAGTTTTTCCTAAGACTTTGTAATCTTCTCCACCATCTTGAGTTGAAGATTCAATAGCGTACAAACAATCCTTATTCCATATCTCTTGAGATATATGCTTATATTTATAAACTGGAATGGATAAAAGGGTTACTTTAAATTGTGCATGACTTGCAAGCTGTGAAAATTTACCTTCTTCTTTAAGTTGAAAAGTGTGCTCTCCAATTAATTTACCGTCCATAAGAACATCAAAATTCCAATCTTTTGCAAAGGATAGAATTGGAAGAAAAAGCAGAAAAGTAAATAATTTTTTAAGAGTGAAATATTTCATTAAAAAAATTAGCAAACCCCATTCCATGATTTTTCAAGTGATTGAGTCTCGCTATTTTTTCCGGGGAAATTATTAAAATACATATCAATTAAATATGGGATTGTCACAGTAAGCTTTGAACATGTGCCTTTACTTCTTAGACTGCCCTCATATATTTTATCGAGCTCTTTATCTTTAGATTTAGGCTTTGCTATATCAATATATATATGTCTTGTATACAAGGTGTATTTGTTTACATGAGTTTGATAGCCGCGGTATCCATACATAGGGAGTCCAGTATACATGCCCCAAGAATTCATGGAATAGCCTGTATAACCAATCATGCCAAAATCAGGTACTGTGTATGTTTCAGTCATCTCTTTTCCATTATCGTCTCCATAATCAAAAAAAAGAAGAAGTTCTGGTTTTTTTTGATGGTCAATAACTATAAAGCCCAACTTCTCTATGCGGTCTTTTAAAATTGCTGCATAATTTTTAAACTCTAATGAATTTTTTTGAGATTGATGCCAAGGTACAATAGCAATCGTTGATGGTTTAAAATCGCTTGGAATCTCATGAAATACAGTAAGCTCAGCTTTGAGTGTAGGATTTTTCTCTGAAAGATGCTGACAACCACTTAAACTCAAAATCGCAAATAAGCTGTATAGGATGTAAATTAATTTCATAGTGTTAGGACAAGATAATTTATTCTTTGTTCCTTATCTTAAAATAATCACATCATTTATATTCACTAAGGTTTTGAGTTTATTCCATGATGCCCTGAAGCATCCCAAATTTCTTTTGCAGCATCAAGATTAATAGCCATAATCAAAAATCCTACAATTAAATCTGGCCACATTGAAGGCCAAATAAAGCCTAATAAACCTGTGATAATAATCCCGATATTAGCTAAGGCATCATTTCGAGCAGAGAGAAAAGCAGCCTTTGTTAGATTGCCCTGATGATATCTAAACCGGGCTAAAATAAGAGCACAACTCATATTTACTAATAATGCGCCCAAGCCTGTAAGAGACAGTAATGAGGGCTCAGGAATTATAGGTAAATAAAATTTTTGAATTGCTGTATATAAAAAAGCTAAGGCAGGTACCACCAAAATAATAGCTAAACATTTTCCTAATCTTGCTTTATTTTGAACTGTCCAATTGACTGCAATAAAAATAAGGCTATTGACTGATGCATCTTCAAGAAAATCGACACTATCCGCAAATAAAGATGCTGAGCTTATTTCCCTTGCAACAAAAAATTCTACAAAAAAATAACTTAAATTAGCTAAAGCAACGAATAAAACGTACTTTCTAAATAAGTCCTCTTTATTATGCAAAAAAATATGCCTTAGAAAAGTCTATTTCACTTCAATCTGTATAGTTTTACTCAAAGCCTTTCCATATGAACGATGATAGCCATCTGCAAATTGAAGTGTCAGTTTATAGTTACCAGGGCTTAAATTAAGCTCAGTCTCTGTTTGACCTTTACCAAAATGTATATGATTTTGATCAGCAGGGATTGTGCTCCCTTGCTCAATAAAAGTTTGATTAATCAACAAATGATGATGTCCTGAATTCACTTTAAATTCTCCAGCCGGAGAAATATCCATACCTGTAATTTTAAATACGAGTTTAAAAGGACTTGTCACGATGTCGCCATTTTTTAGATTTAAGAAATCAACGGAAGGCTCTTGAAGAGGAACGTCATTTCTTGGATAAGAAAAAATATAGGTCGAAAACCAAAAGACAGATAACCCTAGAAATAGGAGTGTTTTTAATTTCATTTGCATTTAATTTGTATAATGTTTCATAAATAATACAATAAACCTATAAAAAATATATCTCATTTCAATGAAACATTTCTATCATTTTTTAGTGCTGATCTCACTTATTCAGCCTGTTCAATTAATGGCAGATTCAAAAAATAACACGCTAAAAATTGCAATTCTTTATGATGATGAATTTCTTCTTCATTACACTGGACCAAATCACCCAGAAAATTCTGATCGAATCTCACGTGCCATTAACTTCCTTAAAAAGGATTTCAAATTAAGATCAAATTTACTATGGCCTTCCTTTGGTTACGCACCAGAAGATGTTATAAACCTTGTGCATTCAAAAAACTATATTAATCTTGTCAAGTTAGAATCAGAAAGACTTGATGATACAACTGCAATACTGAGTACAGGGGATACTGTGATTTCAAAACAATCATATCAAGTAGCCAGAAAATCTGTGGGTGCAATGATGGAGGGTGTTGATCAAATAATGAAGGGTAAAGTCTTAAATGCATTTGCATTTACTAGGCCCCCTGGTCATCATGCTACCAAGGATAGAGGAATGGGATTTTGTATCTTTAATAATGTGGCAATTGCAGCTAAATATTTACAACAAAAATATAAAATCAAAAGAATCTTAATTGTTGATTTTGATGTGCACCACGGTAATGGAACGCAAGAGATTTTTTATAACGATAACTCTGTATTCTATTTTAGTATTCATCAGCATCCTTTTTATCCTGGCACTGGACGCCCCAGTGAGAAGGGGGTTGCTGATGGTTATGGATACACTTTAAATATTGATTTACCCAAAGGTGCAGGTGATAAAGAATTTATTGAAAGTCTAAAAAATCAATTAATACCAGCTATGGATTTATTCAAGCCTGAGTTTATTTTAGTATCTGCTGGATTTGATGCACATGAAAATGATTTGCTTGGACAATTAAATTATTCAGGTGAAGGGTATAAACATGCTACCGATATATTACTTAACATTGCAAAGCAATATTCGTCAGGTCGAATGATGTTTGTGTTAGAAGGTGGTTACGAATCTCAAAATATCCAAGAGTCTTCAGAAAAGGTTATAAACGCTTTAATCACTTATGCCAGTAATAAGTTATGAATATTATTTATCCTTTTAAAGGATATATCCTAAATAACAAAATTAATATCTCTTAAAAAATGGCAAGTATAGCCATCGGGATATTTCTGCAAGTATTTCTGATGATTATCCTCAGCTGGGAAAAAAGAGTTAAATGAATTAACTTCGGTTGTGATCTTATTTTTAAATACACCTGATGCATCAATCTTTTTTATTAAATCCTCAGCTAATAAAATTTGCTCATGACTGGTTCCAAATATGGCAGAACGATATTGAGTGCCCATGTCATTACCTTGTTGATTAAGGGTTGTAGGGTCGTGAATTTTAAAGAAGAATACCAGTAAATCAGTAAAGCTTAAGACATCTGAATTAAAATCTACCTTGACAGTTTCAGCATGCCCTGTGGTTCCTGTTGTCACTTCTCGGTAACACACATTTTTCACATGTCCACCAGAGAAACCAACACTTGTATTTACTACTCCAGGTATTCTATTTAAGAGATCCTCAAGACCCCAATAGCAGCCGCCAGCCAAATATACTGTTTCAATAGCCATATATCAAGCACAATCAGACTGCGATTCAAGCCATCTTTTGGTGCATGCTTTATCTTCATTTTTACAAGGGAATTGTTCATCAGGAATTAAAGCATTGATTGCCGCTTCTGTTGCTAGATCCTTAACTCCAAGATCTTTATTTTTATCTTCTTTTTCATTCATATCATCACCTTTTGGGTTCTAAAATTATTAACTTTTGATTAACGTTGATATGATTCGATGAAGTTTTATAAGTTCCAAGTATTAATTAAGCTGATTTGAAAAATAATGATTAACGTCCCTATGATTCATTTCATCATTTCTCACAGCCACAATGACGTCACTTAATCGTGCACTCTTTTTTAAATGCCAATAATCAATAGCTATTTTAGGTGCTGGAATATTTTCATACTTACCTAGCTGAACACCGTGCAAATATTCTGTATAGCTATAAACCGCTTCCTCTTCAAAATAACCAACTAAACGATGTGCTGTTTTGGATGAAATTAGGTAAAGTAAAAAGAATAAATTATAAAAAATGCCTTGTGCCAAGATAATTAAAAATCTCTCGAAGGTATTTGGTTTTGCAATTTCAATAAATGTCATTAAGTGCATACGCTCATTTTCAGCTTCATCTAACAGCGTCCTAATCCAACCATTATCATTTTGCATTTTTCTTAGAGATTTCAGATGTTGTAAAGTCCCACCCACCATCCCTGGCACACCAGCTACAGTTTCTAAAACCACGGCCCTATGTCCATAACGTCCAGCAAAGAAGGTGTCTGCAAAAAAACGGAGAAATTTAGTACAGCTCAGTGCAAAATAATCTGAAAAGCTAGAAGCTTTATGGTGTTTTGTTCTTTGTTTCATATTTTTATGATTAAATTGCTTAGGAGTAGTTCCAACAATAATATTCTAGAAATCAGGACTACTTTGGAGTCACACGCCAAACACGATTACCGACATCATCGGCAATAAGAAGGTTTCCTTTTTTATCAATAACTACTCCTACCGGCCTTCCATAAGCTTCATCTTCAACTACAAAATCTGTGACAATATCAATAGGAAGCCCATGAGGTTGATTATTATTAAAAGGTATAAAGACTACTTTATAACCGCTACGGGGTTTTCTATTCCACGACCCATGTTCACTTACAAATACCCCATTGTTATAAGGTGCAGTAAATTGTGATGCATTAGAAAAAACTAATCCTAGAGCTGCTACATGAGATCCTAATGCATAATCAGGTGATCGTAAGTTTAAGTTTTTTGGCATAATTTCTTTTACTCGAGGATCTCGATGATTTTTATAATATACATATGGCCATCCAAAAAAATCACCATCATCAACTGAAGTTAAATAATCAGGCACCAAATCATTACCTAATTCATCTCTTTCATTAACAACTGTCCATAATTGATTTGTTAAAGGTTGCCATGCAAGCCCATTAGGATTTCTGAGGCCTGATGCATACATTCTTTTTTGTCTTGTTTTAAGATCAACTTCTAGAATTGCAGCTCTATCTTGTTCTTGGCTTAAGCCATTTTCTCCAATATTACTATTAGATCCGATAGTCACAAAAAGTTTGGTACCATCAAGTGATGCAATAATATTTTTAGTCCAGTGATAATTAATATCACCCTCTGGTAAATCTACTATTTTTTCAGGAGGATATTTTTTTATATCAATTTTTGTATCCCCTAACTCATAATGGAAACGCATAACCGCATTAGTATTAGCAACATATAGATCGTTACCGATTAATGCCATACCAAAGGGTGAGTGTAATTCTGTTAAAAAATCGCTTGAATATTCTGCGATACCATCACTATTTTTATCTCGAAGAAGACTTATTTTATCTGGGCTATCAATCCCCGCCCCAGCGCGTTTCATAATATATTTTGCAACAAGGTCTTTTAAACTTGATGTTTTTTTAGGTGGTTGTTTATTAGATTGTGCAACTAATACATCCCCATTAGGCAAGACATATAACCAGCGAGGATGTATTAATTCTTTTGAATAAAGATTGATATTAAAACCCTCTTTTACATGAGGCATTCGACCCTGAGGCCATTGTGAGGCTTTTGCAATAATGACCGTTGGAATTATTGATGGACTTGGTTCAGGTAATTGCGGATTTTTTCCTACACTTGAAATGGGTAAATCTGCGGAAGGTATTGTTTGACAGGAATAAAGAATAACTATTAAAAAAATGGAAATAATTTTTTTCATCAGTGTATCTTACTAGCTTTTTGATTCTTTATTCACGCACTCTTTTTTTCTTCTCTGCTTTTAACACTCCCAAACCTTCTTCAATCTTAATAAATACTGTAGTTATCGCATTTTGGGAGATTAGCTAAAAGGTTCAAGCAGATGATAATTAAAAGGTGTATCTAACAGAATTGATCAAATAAAAAAAACCACTATTTTATAGTGGCTTTTTTACGCTCTGATTTACTATTTCTTTTTACTAAAAAATAAATACTTAATAAAAGAAGCAATTCCTAAGACTAAAAACGTTGTCATTAGTAAACACATAATTACCATATGCCAACAATGCCCTTCACCCATCATATGTTCCATACTATTTCTCCTTTATAAAATTAACTTATTAACCACGGTGCTACAAAAGCCATAAAGCCACCTATTAAAAATACTGTCACTGAAAAATAATAAACTCGTAATGAGTTTACTCTAGTTTTATGACAAAGTTCTGCTAAGGCTTTATCACTTGGACAAGGTAAAGATCTCGCTTTCCATTGCAGAAAACCAGATATAGATAACATCACCCCTGCAAATATAAATACACCCAATTTATGCTCTGAAAACCAGACAATCTGCGGCACAGAACTCACGAGTGAAACCATCACAGCACCAGCACCTAAACCTACGAGTAACGCTGGTAAGGCACAACAAATGAGTGTGCCGCCAGATGTAAATAAACTTAAGTAAGACAAGTGTTTTGTTTTGACTAAGTTAGGATGTAAGTGATGTTTTGTCATCATTTATCCATACCTGACTTGATATGCTCAATAGGATGATCACTCACTTCAATGTTTTTAACTTCATACCCTGCATCTTTGATGATTTTTTTAATCGTGTCTTGCGATATAGTTAAACCATCTTTTGCTTCAACCACTACAAGATGATTTTTTAATTCCACATATACCCCTTTAGTTTCAGGTAATGCTTTCATCTTCTTTTCTATACCTTGTGCACAAAAAGAACATACCATCCCATTGACTGTCACTTTATAAGATGGTGTCGCAAAACTTGTTAAAGATAATCCTAAACCTACTACTAACAATAAATGTTTCATATAAAACTCCTTAAAATGTATACATGAGATTTAAACGAGGTTGGCCGCTATTATTCACGCCACCCTCTACAAATATATTTTTATTAATCAGTCTTAGCATCGGTATCACTTCAATCTTGTCTGAGATTTGATTGGTATATTTTGTCTCTAAAATAAACCACGGCTGAGTTTGATCGTAATCAGCTTCGTAAAAAGAGAAGCCTGCACGAATTGATGTTGTGTCGTGATTTAGGTTAGTGGCGCGATAAAATTTATGAGTTGTAGCAAAGTAAATACGTCTCGTTTCATAATCAAACTGAAAACCTGGTGAAGTTATAAAGCTATTAGTATTAGCTTCAACACCATCAGCAATATGACCTTGTCGTATTTGACCTAAGCCCATAAAAAGCCAAAGATTACTCTGAGCATCTGTTAGGTTCCAACGAGATAATAGACGTGTGTAATTAACCGTATTAACCACGCGTTTATCTTTGTGATCATCTGAGCGAAACTCCAAATGATTTAATCCCAAAGCATCACGTGATGTGATGGCGTAATTAAACCCCACTTCTCGCCAATTCTGATTGAAGTCAAACATCGTCATGACGGAACCCTCAAAACCCATGGGCGCTGCCAATGCTAGATGACTTGATAGTAAGATTAAGGGAATAACCCATAATCTATAGTTAAAAATAAACATAGATTTCCTTAAATAATAAAAATAAGGCTTAAAAAAGCCCAAATTATTTTTTATGAAAATCTAATGGGTGGTCTTTGAATATGAGGAAGAATTACAGAATCGTAATGATAAGAATAATGAGTATAGCTATTAATATTATCTTGTCTTAATACTAAATCAATATTGTGAGTCATAGCTGACATACCAACTTGCGCACAAAAAGATAAACAGTGATGGGAGGTATTGTATTTTTGAGGTTCTGACGACTGTTTGTGTTCTTTAGTTTGATGGCAATGACCGACCTTCTTATCCGCAACCATAGAAGTTTTATGGTTATCTTGACAAGCAAGTTGGAAGCTAGCTGCAATACCCTGAAGTGGCATCACAAATAGCAAACACAAAATTAGATATTTCTTAATAAATTTCACATACTTAGGATACGCCCCTGCAAGTAAAAGTTCAACCAAATGACATGTCCAAAATGAGCCTAGTTAGCTTACACATCCCTTTTTATCCTTTTCAGGTTTTGAAGAAGTAAATGCTCGTATCTTAAATAAAAGTTTTAACATATTCTGCTATTGCATGGCCAAAGATTAAATGCTGATCAAGATCAAAATGAACACCATCGACTAGACTAGAAGTAGTAACTTTACCAGCATCAAAAAAATCACATTTTTCTTCTTTACATAATTGCTCGTATACTGCTGCGAGCCCTAGACATTTTTTATCGCCATCTATAAATTTTATTGCAATATCACCTTTTGGTTCTAATATAGGTGGAGGGGCTATGACAAGTATTTTTGGAATGTGCATTCCTGGTTCGAGATTAGTGTGGCGAATTTCATCGATCAATGCTTTCATACCTTTTGCAGCATCTTTAGCAGTATGTGCATGATTAACCTGAAAATCATTGGTACCTAACATCAAGATAACTAATTCAAGCGGAGAATTAACTTCAATGCGTTCTGATAACCCAATCAGGCCATTGCGACCAGGTCTAATAGGGTCATGGTACATAGTGCGTCTACCATTTAGACAATCTTCAATTACACGAACATCTTTCCCTACTTTATTAAGATTATTTTCGAGAATACCAGGCCATCTTTGATGAAAAGGAAAGCGATTTCGAGACATAGGAATAATTCCCCATGAAATAGAATCAGCATAAACAAGGATATGTTTCATCAAAATAATTATATTGCAGATAATCTTTTGCAACACACCTTTATGTTAAGCCCTGGCAAAATCCAGAAACCTTGTGCCTCTCCATTAATGACAAATGCTGTAAGATATTCACTTATTTAAAATTTCAAGCTCTAGATATAGAGATTAAGGGGTAAAACTATGAGAAAACTAGTCATAATTTTTATTCTTTTTATTGTATTTTTCTCGCTGATTTATTTATTTTTTAATTCCTATTTATCAAATTCAAATCTAACCTCATCCTCAAAGAAAACTTTTCTTGAAGATAAAGGTAACTTTTGTTTGGGTGTTGCTGAAAAAGCTGTAGCAAATCGACAAGCTATTGTTGAATTTCAAAAATATGAAATACTCGGGGACAAGGCAAGCATCATGCGCAACTGTATGGAAGAAAATGGATTTGAAGAAAACCCAGCATGGCTCAGTGAAAATAAAAAAATCATTCAAAACAGAATAAGAGACTCACAAATATCCGAAGATGAAGCAATCGAAAATCTTAAAAGAGAAGCTATTTATATTTTTAGAACTTCAGACAATAAAACTCTTTTTTGGCGACTTAAATCTAGCTCAAAGGGTCAAGCAGCGGATACTCAGAGGACGTTATCTAAGAGTTATTGATCAAATAAAAAAGCCACTGCTATGAGTGGCTTTTTTTAAGCATGCTTAGATTAAGCAGCTTTCACTTCTTTTTCTTTTACTTCAATTTTAGGCTGCGTGAATTGATGTAATGATGAAATTTCAATCTTCTTTGGTTTTTGAGATTCGGGAATAATATTCTCTAAACCAATTCTTAGAATGCCATCTTTATATTCGGCACCTTTGACTTCTATGGTATCGACTAGGCGAATCATTTTAGTAAATGATCTTGTACCAATGCCTTTATATAAGTAATTCACTTCGCTATCGTCGTCTTTTTTGGAGCCAGTGACTTCTAAAATACCTTCATTAACAGTGACATCAATCTCATCTTGATTGAATCCAGCCACAGCTAACTCAACGACATATCGAGCTTCATCTAATTTAATAATATTATGGGGTGGAAACTTCTCATTGCTAGACTCAAAGCTACCATCCAGCATACTTTCTAGATCTCTAAACATTCTCTCAAATCCAAGTGTGGTTGGATAAAGTTGACCAAATGAAACTTTCATAAAATTCTCCTTCTTAAAATAAGCAAGTTAAACAAACTCTACCCATTAGGCATAGAGTAGTTCGTTATGAACTTGACGGAAAAATGGGGATGCTTGTAAAAAATTTCAAGGGTTTACTATAGGAACTTTTTTTTAATCAATTTGTCTTGAAAAACTTTAAATAATCCCTATATAAATTTTTTAACATCAACTCAGAAGGAGGAAATTAAGTAATGAAAAAGTTAGTAGGATTAACATACGGATTAGCAGCGATTGCAGCTATATCAGCCACTGTTGCTTCTGCAAACTATATTGTTGGTAAAAGTAAGATTCAAGAATTAGAGCGTGCCGCTCGATTACAGAATCTTGCTGTTATTGCAGTTAAAAATAATGACTATAGCTTAGCTTGTAAAGCTCAAAATGAAGCTGAAGACGCTTTGGTGAAAGCTAATATTAAAGCGCGTGATGTGGTTGGTATGCTTTACCAATCAAGTAATGATCTTTGCAAGAAAGCGAATAAAGTTATAGCTCAAAATTAAATTGTAATAATTTCTTAACAATTTTAATTTACTATAATTCTTGTAGTCGATCCTAAAAGGCTACATCCTTAAATTGCGTTTGATAAACCCACTAAATCTTCATTGCTTTGGTGGGTTTATTTTTTTCAAATTTAATTGAGGTTTAAAATCTCCGGATTCCGGATATTTTGTAGTGCGCCCTATTCCATCCATATCAAAATCCGCACAACTCACCCGCCTCACATCCACGAAAATACAGCATAAGCATCAACACCTACATGATTTATAAAACTTATCACATAATTAAAAACAATTCATTGGATTTATCTAAGACTTATTCCTAAAATACACTTCGTTAGATTAATAAATCGGAGTCAATGATGTATTCAAAAGAAAGAATGAGAATAAAAAGCCAATTCATTGTGGATCTTTTTATAGACTCAATGATCAAAATAGCAAAAAAATGATTAGACAAATGAATGTAAGGAGAAATTAAATGACTGAAATCAAAAATGGTATTGTGAATACAATAGGTAAATTTATCGATGGTAATAGCTTAGGTTTAGCTGTGATTTATACAATAGGTCATATACTGATTGCTATGACATGTATTCGTTTTATTACTGGTGCGAGCATGGACTTAGCTGCGATTGATGCTATTGTAGAACCTATGATTAATGGCGTGTGGTTTTATTTTCTTCATAAATTTTATAAACATGTAAATCAAAAGCAGCAAAAAGAAAGCATGGTTGAATATGGCATCTAAAATGAATATTAATATTGGTATTAATGAAAAAGATCGTGCAAAGATTGCGGAAGGTTTATCTAAATTACTAGCAGATACCTTCACACTCTATATCACCACACATAATTTTCATTGGAATGTGACGGGTCCTATGTTTAATACCTTACATACGATGTTTATGGAGCAATACACGGAACTATGGAATGCAGTAGATCCTATTGCTGAAAGAATAAGGGCGTTAGGTCATACAGCACCAGGCTCATATCATGACTTTGTAAAATTAAGCTCACTTAAAGACGCGCCTTCTAAAGCGCCTAAAGCAGAGACTATGATTAAAACTTTAGTGGAAGGCCATGAAGCCGTTGCTAGAACTGCACGTAGTATTTTTGCAGTGGTTGATAAAGCGAGTGACGAACCATCAGCAGACCTATTAACACAGCGTATTGATATCCATGAAAAAACAGCGTGGATGTTAAGAAGTTTATTAGAAAAATAATTTAGGTTATTTGCTTAATCGCCACACTCCAGCAATATATGCCTTTTCAAAGAGTCGTTTCAAAAGGACTCTTTGAAATATTGTCGAAAGTTTTAGAGCTTTTCTTACACACCCCTATTCCACCGCTGCCAAAATCCCCTGCCCTGAGCCCTCTACAACCCCCACAAATACTGTAAAATATCACTTTCTGGGGGATTAGCTCAAAAGGTCAAGCAGCGGATACTCAGAAGACGTTATCTGAGAGTTATTGATCGAAAAATCAGAATTTAATTAAAATATCTTTTCTTAATTAATAAAGCTACAGAAACCAATCCCACCATAATAGGCACTTCAATAAGTGGTCCAATCACAGCAGCAAATGCAGCTCCTGAATTAATTCCAAATACGGCAATCGCAACTGCAATTGCTAATTCAAAATTGTTACTTGCAGCAGTGAAAGATAAAGTGCAACAACGTTTGTAATCAATATGCATTTTGCTGGTAATAAAGAATGTAATTAAAAACATTGTTACAAAATACAAAAGCAAAGGTATGGCAATGGTTACAACATCCATAGGTAATTGTAGTATTAATTTACCTTTAAGACTAAACATCACAACAATGGTGAATAAAAGCGCAATTAAAGTGAGTTTGCTGATCTTGGGAATAAAAGTATTTTGATACCAGCTTTTTGAAAATACTTTTAACATCATATATCTCGTCATAAAACCCGCAATGCAAGGAATGCCTAAATAGATGAATACCGTTTTAGCTATATCGCTCATAGAGATATCAACGACTGAACCTTTAAAACCAAAATAAGGTGGTAATACACTTAAGAAAAAATAAGCATAAAAACTAAAAAACAAAACTTGAAATATGGCATTAAACGCTACCAATCCTGCCGCGTATTCTGTTGAACCTTTCGCAATATCATTCCATACAATCACCATCGCAATACAAGGGGCAATACCAATCAAAATAAGTCCTGCTAAGTATTCAGGTTGATGTGGCACAAAAGTGATTGCCAATAAAAACATTAATGTAGGCGCTATCACCCAATTTAATAACATCGCTAAACCAAAAATACGCTTATCCTTAAATACATCTTTAAGTTCTTCGTATTTCACTTTAGCGAAAGGTGGATACATCATTAATATCAAACCGATCGCAATAGGAATATTGGTAGTACCACTTTGAAATTGATTAATGAAGAGCTCAGCTTGGGGATAGAAATATCCAATGCCGATACCGACTGCCATCGCAGTAAATATCCATAAGGTTAAATAGCGATCTAGAAATGAGAGTTTTTGTGTGATCTGACTCATAAGGCATCAAGGTTTTTTAATGCGTTTTGTAAAGCTGATGGTTCCATATCTTCTAATGGTAGTGAAAGTAACTTATCCAATTTATGATGTAGTCCATCTAGTACTTCAACAAATACTTTTTTCTTTTCTTCATAAGTGCCTTCAACAGCTGCAGGATCAGGAAAACCCCAATGTGCTTGTGTAGGATGTCCTATCCATACAGGACAAACTTCACCTTTAGCGTTATCACATACGGTAATAATAAAATCCATTTGAGGAGCATTAGGATTTGCAAATTCATCCCAGCTTTTTGATCTTAATTTCTCTTTTGGATAACCCATTTCTAAAGCAAGTTCTTCAGCAATAGGATTAACCTTGCCATTAGGATGGGATCCTGCGGAATAGCCAATTAATCTTCCATGACTTAAGGTTGTCGCAAGTGCTTCAGCAAGAATACTTCGCGCAGAATTACCTGTGCAGAGAAATAGAACATTAAATGTTTTCATATTTCTATTATATGAATCTTTTATGACATTTTAATGTCGCTATAATGATATTTAATTGATTTATTAGGCTTGCCAAATGTCAGATTGTTGTGAAAATAAAAGCTGTGCTGTTGAAGCTATGAAAGTGAATCAATCTAAAACACTTAAGATGGTTTTAGCAATCAATATCTTTTTGTTTGTGGTTGTATTTACATCAGGTTTAATCGCACAATCCACTGGACTAATGTCAGAGAGCTTAGATGACTTAGGTGATGCTATTACTTATGCGTTAAGTTTATTTGTTATCTATAAAAGCAATCAGGCTAAAGCTCGTGTGGCTTTATTTAAGGGCTTATTAATTCTAATAGGTGCGCTCTTTGTGTTATCTCAAGTCATTCAACACATCATCGATCACACAACACCTATTTTTGAGATCATGAGTGCAGTAGGTGTCATAGCATTATTAGGTAATTTAACTTGCTTATATCTACTGACAAAACATAAAGATCAAGATATTAATATGTCATCTGTGTGGGAATGCTCAAGAAATGATATTGCAAATAATATTGCTGTGATCATAGCCTCTTTTATTGTGTGGTTCACTCAAAATGGATGGGCAGATATCTTAGTAGGATTAGCGTTATCCATCTTTTTGCTACGTTCATCCTACAAAGTTATTAGCTCGGCTGTGAAGGAAATTTGAGTTAAAAAAACACCTTTTGCTTACACACCCCTATTCCACCCCCGCCACTTTTGACACATCCAAACCTTCTGCCTCGCCCACAAATACTGTAAAATATCACTTTCTGGGGGATTAGCTCAGTTGGTAGAGCAGCGGACTCTTAATCCGTTTGTCGCGAGTTCGACCCTCGCATCCCCCACCAATTTAAATCATCTTTTCTGGTGGTATTTTTTCAATTGGTACAATGTTCTGAGTTGGAATTTCAGCAGAATGCCTTTTCTCACCAAACACAATAATTCCAATAATTACAATTGCTGCAAATATAAGAAATCTGTGTTCTTTTAAGGATTCAAATATTGGGGGCGGCTCTCCTTCCTCTTCTTTGCTTGAATAGTAAGTTTGAGACTCATATATATTCTGATTCGCAAAATTAGGTTGTAGTGATTCATCATATTTTTGTCTTAATTCTGGATTCAATAAAACTTCATGGGCAATATTAATTTCTTTCATCCTATCTTCTGCATATTTCTGATTTTCAGGATGTTTATCTGGATGATATTTGGAGGCTAGTGCATGGTAGGCCTTCTTAATTTCAGCTGACGATGCAGTTTTTTTAACCTTGAGAACTTCGTAATAATTTTGCATGCAAATATATTACAATGGCTTATAGCAATATAACCTTATTAATTAGAGGATATCCATGGCAACAGCTGTCATTATTAAACACCCAAATTCAGGCATGATCAAAATTGGCTACTATGGCTTTAGTTGGACATACCTCTTTTTTGGTTGGTTTGTTCCTCTTTTTAGAGGTGAATTAGGTGTAGCAGCTCTTCATATGCTTTTTTCAATTATCACGCTTGGGCTTTGGCAAATCATTGTGGCTTTTTTGTATAACAGACAATATATGACGCGTATGTTTATGGCTGGATGGGTTTTGGCTGACTCAGATGGTAATAATGAAATGGCCGCTCAAAGACTTGGTGTTGTATTACCTAGACGTGGACGCAGATAAAGCTTCACTTTTTACTACAGACACGCTTTAAATATAAATCATTAAGCGTTTTGGGTTTAATCGCTTGCCAATCCAATGCCTCACCTTTATTGAATAATGCATGACCTTGACCCATTGGCTCTGGGTATAAGGCATAAGCTAGAATTCTCATTTTTTTAGCCTTGCAATCAAATTCTGATCTATTTTTAACAGATCGATATTGAAGGTTTTTAATAATTTGTGGTTCGGCATAATTTTGTAAATACCAAACTCTTGTCTTATGTCCACTTTTAGTCATTAGCGCGAAATCAATGTAATGATCTGCATCATCTTGATGAACTAGAGACCAATCAGCAAAGGAATGAATCGGAAATAAAAGTGAAAGCAATAGTAAAAATTTCATGGCTAAAATCATCGCATTTAATAAAGCATTTCTCAACATGAAACTTCTAAGAAATGATGACTTGTCTATTCAATGAAGGCTAAGCATAATAAAACATCATTTAATTTAAGATATCCAAAAATGAAAAAAATACGTTGGGGTATTCTAGGAGCTGCGCGAGTAAATGAGCGGCTTCTTCCTGCTATCGCAAACAGTCCTTTTGGTGAGCTTATTGCAATAGGGAGTCGAAGAGCTAATGCAGCTTTGGAGTGTATAGAAAAATATCAACCCAACCTTAAAGGTAAAATTCAAACTTACAACTCACTCGAAGAAGTAATTAATCATCCTGATATAGATGCAATCTATATTCCACTTTCAAATGAAGAGCATACTGAACCTGCTCTTAAAGCAATCAAAAATAAAAAACATGTATTAATTGAAAAGCCCATCACACTGCATTCAAAAGAAGTTGAAGTAATTCAGGAAGCTGCCATTAAAAACCATGTCAAAGTTATGGAAGGTTTTATGTATGTCTTCCATCCACAATTTGATCGTGTAAAAGAAATCATCAGCGCAGGATTGTTAGGGGAAGTTCAATACGTGCATTCTATGTTTTCATTTCCAATCCAGCCTGCACGTTTTTATCGTATCGATCGTTCAATGGAGAATGGTGGTGGTGCACTCTGGGATATTGGGCCTTATGCGGTTCATACGATCAGGCAATGCTTCAACCAAAATCCCCAATCAATTGTCACAAAAAGCCACCTCAATGAGCATGGTGCAGACCTTACAACTTCAGGCTTGATTGATTTTGGAAATAATAGACGCGCACAATTTGATATCAGCTTTGAATGTGTGAGACGCTCTCAATTTGAAATATTTGGTTCAAAAGGGAAATTAATGTGTCATACCGTTTGGCAGCATGAGAATGATGAAGCGCTATTAACTTTAACAACAGATAAAGAGGGTATAAAAAATGAACATATCAAAAAAGCGAATCATTTTACGCTTGAGATTGATCATTTTAACCAATGCATCATAAATGATACTGCGCCAAAACTTTCTTTAGATGATGCCCTTTGGAATACAAAAACATTGGAAGCCGCTCAAGCGTCCATCAAAACAAAAACCTGGATCAAACTTTAAAACTATTGATAATAAAAAAGCCCGCTATAAGCGGGCTTTTTATCACATATGAATAATTACTTATTCATTACATACATTGTTACTTCGAAACCGAAACGCATTTCAGTAGCAGCTGGAGTTGTCCACATGATGTTTATCCTTTTATTTAAGTTAATAAGAAATTACTTAAATGTAATCTTACTCGGACTTAAAAAGTAAACACCTTTAGGATCATGAATGAGGTCTCATGAAAATCATGAGAGATAAGGCACTAAAACAATAAATTTATATAAAAAACTATATAATTCAATAACTTATAAAAACTATACCTTAGCTGGCTTAGGTTGTGGTTTTTTACCTTTAGATTCTTTTCTCTTATCTTTGCTACCCATATATTGCCTCTTAAATAGGTTGATTAAATGTACATTGTATACGAAAGGCTAAGGCTTCAACCGCCTCATCATTTCTTTTTCATACTCAGGAAAGTAATGCGATATGACCTTTAAATCAAATTGAGAAAGTATGGAGTTATTCGATTCTCGCTCCAACAAAAACTCAAATGATGCTTTGATTAAATACTCATAAGAGACCTTACCATCCGTTAGTAAATTATAAAAGTCTTTTGAAACATGAACTTTGTGTTGCGTGGTAGATTTTAATTTAACCGTGACTTCAAAATTAGAATCTTTAATTAAATTAATCGTAATCATTTGCGTCTTAAAGTTACCTCTTTACCCCAGCGCTTGACTAGAAGATAGAGAATAAATAAAGAGCAAATTACAAAAGCAATTCTGATGGGAAGGTAAGTTAAATCAGAAAATATATATTGAAAAAATATATAGGGGGTTAAAAGTATTGCCGAAATAACACGCGCCCAATATAAGTTTTTTAAATACTTATTTTTTTTATTTTTTTGATAAATAATCCATGAAATAAATGAAAAAAAAAGTGCGGCTATTAAAAATAAAATCCCACCAAACATAATTATCATAAAAAAATTCATTGTTTATTTCCTATTCATAAAGATCCTGCAAAGGTTGTAATCCAATATTTATTCTTAACTCATTACATTTCGAATTCGGTTTACCGTTTTCATACAATTCAAATTCTCTACAAGGTGAAGGCCTTGAATCGTAAATGGAACATCGATACCCTTTTTGCTCAGAATGCACTAAGGCAATACATTTGCCCTTGCCAGATTCAGTGCCTTTCATGCAAGCGTAATGTGAATTAATTTTAGTGGTGTAAGATAAAGGCACTCTACCAACACCACTTCCTTCAATCTCAGCATGATAAAAAGAAACTCTAAAATATTGGCAGCATTGTCCGCATTCAAAGCAAGGATTAAATGGGTCAGTCATTTATGGCAAAACCTTAAAAATAATAACAGCTTGACCACAAAATTTTTGATCAAGGTTCATTAAATTCCATACTGTAGCATCTTGAATATGAAAGATAGATTGATCTGATGCTACTCTTTTTCCCTGATAATGCTGAATAAATCCATGTTCAGCGACTTGTTTTAAAAGAAAAGATCTCTCTTCTTGATTTACTGACAACGCTGATACTTTTGAAGGTAACCCTATCATCTGCTGATATGTCATTTTAAATAAAAGTAACGCGGCTTTATTGGCATAATTAAATAAAGGTTCATCAGAATTATCATGACTAGCGATAGGAAAAATGCATTCATCAAACGCTTCAATAAGGTTCATATTAGAACTTAAAGGCAAAGATTCACCGATTAATTTTCGATATGAATTTTTAACAATTTCAAGATGTGAAATAATATTCAAAATAAATAACTACTACTTATCCAAAAAACCAATAACAAACCACGATAGAAGCAATTACACCAACCAGATCTGCAAATAAAGCACAAGCCACTGCATGTCGGGCGCGCTGAATACCAACCGCACCGAAATAAACAGCCAAAACATAAAATGTAGTTTCAGTGCTGCCTTGCACAGTAGCTGCTAACAATGACGGGAAGCTATCTACTCCATGAGTTGTCATGGTATCAATTAACATTGCTCTTGCAGCGCTGCCAGAAAAAGGTTTTACTAGTGCTGTAGGTAGTGCATCTACAAAACGTGAATCCCAATGAAAGCTATTAACTGAATAACGAATCATATCCAAAGTGACATCAAGAGCACCTGATGCTCGAAGAATACCTACCGCACATAACATTGCAACTAAGTAAGGGAGTAAATTTTTTGATACATCAAAACCTTCTTTTGCACCGTCAATAAATGATTCATAAACTGGCACACGCTTTAAAACGCCTACTAAAAGAAAAATAAAAATTAAACCAAAAAGTACAGCATTTCCCAGAAGAGAAGAGAAGCTACTTAATGCAGCAGCTGATAAATGACTTAAGAAAAATATAAAAGCACTTAATAAACTTGCTATTAATAACATCCAGGTTACTACAACAGGATCATTCATTTTAATTCGTTGCGTAAAGGCCACTGAAAAAAATCCGGCCATTGTAGATGCGCTCGTTGCCAGAAGAATGGGTAAGAATACAAGTGTAGGATCAGTAGCACCTTGTTGCGCACGATACATAAAAATCGAAACAGGAAGTAAAGTCAGCGATGAAGCATTCATCACTAAAAATAAAATCTGTGCATTACTTGCAATCTTCGGCGTTGGATTAAGTGACTGCAAGGATCGCATCGCTTTAAGTCCAATTGGAGTCGCCGCATTATCAAGGCCTAATGCATTCGCGATAAAATTCATGGTAATAAAACCCACTGCAGGATGCTTTTTAGGAACCTCGGGCATAAGACGCCTAAATAATGGCGAAAGCCAAGCTGCAATTTTTTCAACCAGCCCGGCATGTTCCGCAATTTTTAAGAAGCCTAACCATAGTGTAAGTGTTCCAAAAAGTAATACCATGACTTCAACGGATAATTTCGCCATCGAAAAAAGCCCGTCCACCATCCGAGCAAAAACTTCAGAGTCGCTTAAGTTGACCCATCGCCATAACGCACTTAATAAAGCGATAAAGAAAAAACTCACCCATAGCGCATTTAAGATTGACCCATGACGCTTTGATGTGTTTTTATTCTGATTAGATTGTTTGATTTTTATAATGGCACCCAGTATGAGTAACTAGATTTAAAGACATTTAAAAATTATAAGGCTAAGGAATCTATTTTTGAAAAATAATTCATTGATTTAATTGGTCGGAGCGGTGAGATTCGAACTCACGACCCCTTGCACCCCATGCAAGTACGCTACCAGGCTGCGCTACGCCCCGAAAACTAAAACAATGATGAATTACTTTTTAAGTAGCTCGATAATACTGAGCAATTCGTCTTTAATCGATTTGATATTAAGACCGGCAAGAGAATTGGATTGATTGAGATTTTCTAAAGGCAATTCAACTTGACCTTGCTTAGTCACTTGAAGCTCTCTAGGAGGCTCAGCTTGCTTTACTTCTTTAACAAAATTTTTATCTTTAAGTCGCTGTTTAGCCCCTTGAATTGTAAAACCTTCATCATGAAGGAGCTCTCTAATTTTACGAATGAGAAGAACTTCAGGTAATTGATAATAGCGTCGATTGCCACGTCGCTTGACTTCTTTGAGCTGGTCAAACTCCTGCTCCCAGTATCGAAGCACATGTGCCTTGACGAGACAGAGCTCACTTACCTCTCCGATTGCAAAATATCTCTTTGAAGGTATTTCAGGTAAGACGGGGGATTTAAGCTTTCTTTCCAGAGTAATTCTCTTCTACATTGCTTTTTAGTTTTTGACTCGCGTGAAAAGTCACCACACGTCTTGCTTTGATAGGAATCTCTTCACCTGTTTTAGGATTACGGCCTGGTCTTTCCGATTTTTTTCTTAATTCAAAATTGCCAAAACCGGATAATTTGATACTGTCGCCATTTTCAAGTGCGTTGCGAATTTCTTCAAAAAAAGCTTCCACCATATCTTTGGCTTCACGCTTATTTAAACCTACACGGTCAAATAAAATTTCGGATAAATCTGCTTTAGTTAATGTCATAACGGCCTACTTTTAAATCGGTATTAAATATGGGATTAGTTGCGGAGTGTTGCGCCAAATTGTTTTTCAAGTAATTCAACGATTTTTGATACGGAAGAATCAGCTTCACTATCAACTAATGTCTTTGAAGTATCCTGCATAAGTATCAGAAATGCAACACTTTTTTTGTTTTCGGCGATGCCTTTTCCTTGGTAAAGATCAAATAAAGCGATTCTATTTAAGAATGGGATTTTAGCTTTATATACTGCATCTAAAATTGAATCAACTTCAACTGAGTCGTCTACCACGACAGCAATATCACGTCTTACAGGGAGAAATTTTGAGATTTCTTCATATTTAAATGCTTTATCTTCTAAAAGCTTTTCAATTTTTAATTCAAAAATAAAGGGGGCTTTAGGAAGTGAAAAATGTTGCTGCCATTTTGGATGTAATTTACCTACCCAACCTATCGACTGCGAATCGATAAAGACTTCTGCTGATTGTCCTGGATGAAGTGCTGGTGGTATTTTATCGCTTCTTTTAAATGTGAGTGATTGAGACGTCAAAGCTTCTACATGTGCTTTGATATCATAAAAATCAATATCACGAATTTTGTCAGCCCATTGCTCAGGCATAAAACTTCCGTAACTTAATCCTGATATCACTTCAGTTTCAAAAAATTCCTTTTTTGCACCTTGGAAGGTTTGTGCAATCTCGAAAATATTTAACCGCGATACTTGGCGATTTAAATTGTAAGTTAAAACTTCGAGATGACTGCCCCATAAAGATGATCGCATCGTAGACATCTGGCTTGCAATTGGATTCTGTAACTGAATAGGACTGGAATTTCCATGTAATGATTTCTCAATCTCATCCTCAATAAAGCTATAAGTCACTACTTCATAAAAACCGCGAGATGTGAGTGCTTCCTTAAGATTTCGGTGATAAGTGCCAGAGGTTGGCAACATCACCTGTTGACTTACAGGATGGTGTGAAGGAATCTTATCGTAACCATATAATCGAACAACTTCTTCAATCAAATCTTCTTCGATAGCGATATCAAATCGGTAGGAAGGTGGTGTGACTTTAAATCCTTCGATTGTTTTGTTCACCTCGAAACCTAATTGCATAAATATTCTCTCTACATCTTGACTTGAAATCTCAATACCTAAAATAGTATTTAATTTTTTTAGTCTTAGATGAATTTCATTGCGCTTAGGTAAAGCATTTAAAACTTCTGTAATTTCTCCCGCTTCTCCACCACAATATTTAATAATAAGAGATGTGGCACGCTCGAGCGCTTGTCGCGTGTTCGCAAAATCTACCCCTCGTTCAAAACGGTAAGATGAATCTGTAGATAAGTTATAAGCCCTTGCTTTACCAGAAATTACAATAGGATCAAAGAAAGCACTCTCTAAAAAAATAGTTTGAGTACTATCCGTGACCGATGAAGGCATACCACCCATCACTCCTGCAAATGCAATCGCACCTGAATGATCTGCAATCACTAAATCTTTTTTAGATAATTTAATTTTTGTATCATTAAGTAAATGTATCTGTTCCTCGGACTTAGCAAATCTAATTACAACATCACCTTTTAATTTGTCATGATCAAATGCATGCAGTGGTTGCCCAATTTCAAGTAATACATAATTTGTAATATCAACGATAGGGCTGATTGATTTAATATTGGAACGCTCAAGTCTTGAAGTCATCCAATCAGGTAACAATTTTGTGTTATCTACGTGCTTAATGATTCGGCCGCAGTATCGTGGACATGCTAATTTTTCTTCAACGACTACATTTTTCTTTTCACTGTGCTTGATTGGATTTATTTCATAAGCAATCGGTGAAAGTGAAGACGAGCTATTGGCTGCGACTTCTCTTGCCACGCCCCAAACACTTAAACAATCACTGCGATTGGGTGTTAATTTTAATGTTGTAATTTGGTCATTAAGATCAAGTGCGATTCTTAAATCTGTGCCATTTTTCAAATCAAGATTAAGTTCTAGAATGCCATCCGCTTCTTCAGCTAACCCTAATTCCTTTAATGAGCAAAGCATGCCAAACGATTCAACACCTCGTACTTTTGCTTCTCTGATATCAATCGATGGTAATTTAGCACCTACTAATGCACATGCCACCTTGATACCTTTTCTCGCATTAGATGCGCCACACACAATTTGCAATGTCTTGTCACCAATGTTGACATCACAGACTTGAAGTCGATCCGCATCAGGATGTTTTTTAATGGCAACAATCTCACCAACTACTACATGGCTAAAAGATGCACCAAGAGGATGAGAATCATCGACATCTAATCCCGCCATAATCATGACTTGGTTAAGCGCATCACTATCAAGTGATGTATTAACGTATGACCTTAACCAATTTTCAGAAAATTGCATGTTGAAATATCTTTAAATAAATTGCTGAAGAAAACGTAAATCGTTATTAAAAAAGTGACGTAAATCTTGAACGCCGTAACGTAACATTGTTAAACGTTCTATGCCTAATCCAAAAGCAAACCCTTGATATTGATTTGAATCGATACCGACATGTTTAAATACTTCTGGATGAACCATGCCACAGCCGCCGATTTCGAGCCAACCACCCTTCCAACTCATATCCATTTCGGCAGAAGGCTCTGTGAATGGAAAGTATGAAGGTCTGAAGCGTACTTTTAGCTCTTTATTTTCAAAAAAGTTTTGTAAAAAATCTTCGATGACGCCTTTAAGATCTGCAAAACTCACTTGTTGATCAACCCATAGACCTTCCACTTGATGAAACATGGGTGAATGTGTTGCGTCTGAATCAACACGATAAACGCGACCTGGTGAAATAATTCTAAGGGGTGGTTTATTTTTTTCTAAGTGACGAATTTGTACAGGCGATGTGTGCGTTCTTAATACATAAGATTCATCAATATAAAATGTGTCATGCATCGCTCGAGCTGGATGTGATTCTGGAATATTAAGCGCTGTGAAATTATAAAAGTCTGATTCAATTTGTGGCCCATGTGCCACTGAAAATCCGATGGAATGAAAAAGTGATTCAACGCGATGAAGTGTTTGTGTTACAGGATGCAAAGTACCTTGATCTTCTTTTCGTGAAGGCAAAGTCACATCGAGAGATTCTTCTGCAAGCTGCTTGGCTTGAAATGCATTGAGAATTGCTTCTCTTCTTTTTTCTAAAGCCTCTTCAACGCCCTGCTTCACTAAATTGATCTCAGCGCCTACCTTAGGTCTATCTTCAGCAGCTAATTTACCTAATGATTTAAGCGCTTCTGTTAAAACGCCAGTCTTACCAAGGTATTTAGCTTTAACCTGATCAAGATCAGTTACAGTTTGACACTGATCAAAATCTTCACGGGCTTCTTCTAAGGTATGTTTGAGATTATTCATTGACTATCATTTTAATAAAAAAAAGGAGGCTAGAAGCCTCCTTTTAAAAATTAATAATTTTTACGCTGCTCCTGAACCAGATTTAGCAATTTCGACAAACTTAGCAAAAGCTGCTTTATCGAATACTGCCATATCTGCTAATACCTTACGGTCCACTTCAATTGAAGCTTTCTTAAGGCCATTCATGAAACGGCTATAGGTAAGACCACATTCACGAGCTGCTGCGTTAATACGCGCAATCCATAATGATCTAAATTGACGTTTTTTCTGACGACGGTCACGGTATGCGTACTGACCTGCCTTCATCACTGCTTGCTTAGCTATGCGGTATACATTTTTACGACGACCGCGATACCCTTTAGCAAGTGCTAAAACTTTTTTATGTTTCGCTCTGGCGGTGACACCACGTTTTACTCTAGGCATATTATTCTCCTTATTGAGTTGGCATCATCGCGCGAACGCGCTTGATATCGGTTGCTGAAATGAGGACTGTGCCTCGAAGATTACGTTTTTGTTTCGTTGTTTTTTTGGTCAAGATATGACGTAAATGAGAACGCGTTCTCTTCACCATACCGCTTCCTAAAAACTTGAAGCGCTTTTTCGCGCCACTTTTTGTTTTCATTTTTGGCATTTTGATCTCCTTTAGAGTATTAAGAGTGCTTAGGCATGCCGTTTAAGCCGTATCACTCAGAAACTTTTGCTTCTGTGGTTTTTGTTTTAGCCTTTTTTTGTGGGGCCATAACCATTACCATTTGTCGACCTTCCATTTTTGGAAATTGTTCGACGACTGCATATTCCATTAAATCTTGTTCAACACGTTTTAGAATCGCTAAACCGTATTCTTGATGTGTTATTTCTCGACCTCTAAAGCGTAAGGTAATTTTTGCCTTATCGCCATCTGAGAGGAATCCGATGAGGTTACGTATTTTGATGTTGTAATCACCATCATCTGTTCCCGGTCTAAACTTCACTTCTTTAATCTTGACCTGCTTCTGTTTTAAGCGGGTTTCGTGTTGTTTTTTACTTTCTGCATACTTAAATTTACCGTAATCGAGCAATCGACATACGGGGGGTAGAGCTTGAGGAGCAATTTCCACTAGATCTATATCTATTTCTTCTGCTTTTGCAAATGCCTCAGCTAGTGTCACTATGCCAAGCGCTTCGCCGTTTACGCCAATTAATCGAACTTCAGGAGCTGTAATATCCCCGTTAATTCTGACTTCTTTTTCTTGAGCGATAACAAATCCCCTGTAAATATAAAAGAAAAACCGCGCTACCTTGTTGCTAGACTTTAGTTTGAACTTCCTGATTTAGTCGATCAATCAATGACTTAATCGACATAGATCCTAAGTCTTCGCCTTTTCGGGTTCGCACGGCAACTTGCCCAGCTTCCATTTCCTTTTCTCCTACAATTAAGAGATAAGGAACCTTTTGTAAGCTATGTTCGCGTATTTTATAGGTTATTTTCTCATTTCTCAAGTCGGAATCGCATCGGATGTGGTTTTTCTTGAGTTCATCCATGACTTTTGAGGCATAGTCTGCATGCGCATCGGCAATATTGAGGATAACCGCTTGTGTTGGGGCAAGCCAAAGGGGCATAGCGCCAGAGTAATGCTCAATCAGAATCCCAATAAAGCGCTCCATAGAACCTACAATAGCTCGATGAAGCATCACAGGATGCTTGCGGCTGTTGTCTTCCGTGACATATTCAGCACCTAGACGTTCAGGTAGGTTAAAGTCGAGCTGGATCGTACCGCACTGCCAAAGACGGCTTAAGCTATCTTTTAGAGTAAATTCGATCTTAGGGCCATAAAAAGCCCCTTCCCCAGGTTGAAGGTCAAATTCGAGCTTATTTTCGACTAAAGCAGCTTTAAGAGCAGTCTCTGCTTTATCCCAAGTCTCATCCGAACCGACACGCTTCTCAGGGCGAGTGGATAATTTCACTAAAACATCCTTAAATCCGAAATCTTGATAGGCTTTATAGAGCATTACGATGAATTGAGCTACCTCATCCTTAATTTGTTCTTCCGTACAAAAAATATGGGCATCGTCTTGAGTAAAGCCTCGAACACGCATTAAACCATGCAGAGATCCTGACGGTTCATTACGGTGACATGAGCCAAATTCAGCAAGTCTTAAAGGCAATTCACGGTAGCTATGAAGAGCATTGTTAAAAATTTGAATATGGCCAGGGCAATTCATGGGCTTCACTGCATAGTCTCTATTTTCAGATGACGTCGTAAACATGTTGTCGCGATAATTTTGCCAATGTCCAGATTTTTCCCACAAAGTCTTATCCATAACTGTGGGTGTTTTAACTTCTTGATATCCAAAATCTAAAAACATCTTTCGCATGTAATGCTCGACTTCTTGCCAAATCGACCATCCCTTGGGATGCCAAAAAACCATGCCAGGTGCTTCATCTTGCATATGAAATAAATCGAGCTGCTTACCTAATTTACGATGATCTCTTTTTTCAGCCTCTTCTAACATGAAGAGATACTTTTGTAAGTCTTCTTTATTCGTCCATGCGGTACCGTAAATTCTTTGCAGCATTTCATTTTTAGAATCGCCGCGCCAATAAGCACCTGCTACTTTCATTAATTTAAATACTTTTAATTTGCCAGTCGATGGCACATGAGGGCCTCGACAAAGATCTGTAAATTCACCCTCAGAATATAAAGAAACTTCTTGATCTGCGGGAATGGATTCAATAATTTCAGCCTTGTAATTTTCTTTAATTGATTTGAAATATTTCACTGCGTCATTGCGAGGTAATATTTTTCTCGTAATAGGTAAATCGCGATTAGCAATTTCCATCATCTTCTTTTCAATTTTTTCTAAATCTTCGGGTGTGAAAGGTCGTGTATAAGAAAAATCATAATAAAAACCATGTTCAATGACTGGGCCGATGGTCACTTGTGCTTCTGGAAATAACTCTTTCACAGCGTATGCCAAAAGATGAGCTGTTGAATGGCGAATAACCTCAAGCCCTTCGGGATTTTTATCTGTGATGATTGCAAGATCGCTATCTTCATGAATGACAAATGAAAGATCGACAAGCTGATCATTAACTCGACCTGCAAGCGCCGCACGCGCTAATCCTGCACCAATATTTTGTGCAACTTCTGCAACAGAAACATTACTTTCAAATTGTCGCTTGGATCCGTCTGGTAATCTTATTTCAGGCATAGTTGAATCAAGTTATTAAGAATTGCATCATTTTATAAGCTTTTCTCTATTCTTGATAGCTTGAGCCATGAGGCAAAAAATTGGTAGGCGCGATTGGAATCGAACCAACGACCCCCACCATGTCAAGGTGGTGCTCTAACCAGCTGAGCTACGCGCCTAAAGAATTTAGGACTCTGGATTCTATCCTATTGAAGAACCCTAATCAATCATCGCATCGTACCCAAATGTGAAATCGGGATACTTTAATGTAAATCCAGTTTGTTTTAATAGCACAGATTGCAATTGCTTTCCGCCTTCCACAATCGGAAATTCAATCGTATCTATAGATAATTTAAGACGCTTTCGAATCCAAGTTAATACATCATATTGCTTTGTAGGCACACCATCTGTAACAAGATAAAGTGGCTCGAGCAATTCTTTCTTCACAATTTTTTTCATCAGAAAAACAATAAATCGAGCAGCATCTTCTTCATGAATTCGATTGGACCAATTATTGGTCGCAGGCCAATTACCTGGACTGCTTTCTGCTAATTGAATCATCCGTGTTCGATTAGGGCCGTAGATCCCGGATAAACGTAATACGGTTGCCCTTCTTTTTAATTGTCGCGCAATCATTTCAGCTTGCATTAACGCCTCACCGCCATAATCAGCAGGCTCAGCAACATCAAGCTCGCTTAAAATTTTTGTCGTTTTTTGTCCGTAGACTCTTGTGCTTGAAACAAAAAAAAGATGTTTAAATTGATCGAGCTTTAAAATTGCTTCGTAAGTTTTTTTTAAGCCAGACACGTAATGATCTTGATAACTTTCAACAGATTGTGTGTCAGCAGAAACAGCGTAGATAATAATCTCAGGATTAAGTAATTTAATAGCATCAATACTTTCATTTTTTAAAATATCTACTTGATGCATTTCAATAGAAGGAGGTGCTTTTTTTAGACTTCGACTAAACCCATATAATTTAAACATTTGGGAATCACAATGTTTGACAACGGAGAAGCCGAGTTGGCCGCAACCTATAATTAAAACTTTAAGAGATTTTACTTCCAAAGCGTTTTAAAAATAAATCCAGGAAAAGAAAAAACTAAAAATAAAAAGAAAGTCACTGCATAGAACTCCCAAGCTTGAGACTGAATATGCCCCACAACTTTAAGTTCTGTAAAAAGTGCAATGCCTCCAGTCACAAAATACAAAGCAACTACTTCAAGCAAAGCCCAAGCAAATGGTTTTTTATGCGATGGAAATTTTTTAATAAAAAGAAAATCATTAAAGATCCAAGGCACATTAGCCATGATGATCGTGATTAAAATAAGTATCCACTGAGTCATTTAATGAAGGCTTAAAGCTACCGCTTGCGTTGTAGCTTCCATAAATGCATGAGGAATTAAACCGACAATCAAAAGTGCACATGCATTGACTGATAAAATCCATTCTATATCCATCGACACATCCAATTTATTTTTTAATTTTGGCTCATCAAAATACATAAGCTTTACAATTCTCATGTAATAGAACATACCGACTAAAGCCATCATTACTGCGTAGACTACATAACTTGCAAATCCTGCGTCGAATGCTGCTTGAAGCACCATAAACTTTGCATAAAAGCCTATGGTAGGAGGTATACCTGCCATACTTAACATCGTGATTAACATAAGAAATGCATACCAAGGATTTCTCTTATTTAACCCTTTAAAGTCTTCAAGTGATTCACATTCAAAATTTTTGCGAGACATCATCATTAAGACTGCAAAAGAAACGAGAGTCATAAACATATAGCTCACAACATAAAACAAACTTGATGCATAACCATTAAGCGTTCCACTCATCAACCCAAAAAGAATAAAGCCAATATGAGAAATCGTCGAATAAGCATACATGCGTTTAATATTCGTTTGTGCAACTGCTGTGACATTTCCAATACCCACGGAAAGAACAGCCATAATAAGCATCATTTGTTTCCAGTCGACCATCATGGATTGCAGGCCGTCACCTAGAATGCGAACCGTGATGGCAAAAGCTGCTAATTTTGGAACTGAACTAATGAGCATAGCAATTGATGAAGGCGAACCTTCGTAAATATCAGGCACCCACATTTGAAACGGTACTGCTCCCAATTTAAAAGCAAGACCAGCCACAACAAAAACAAGGCCTAGTATAAGAATGGCATGGTCTGTGGGGTTGTTCAATAATGCTGTTGAAATCACATTCAAATCTAAACTTGATGTCGCACCATAAATCATCGACATGCCGTAAAGAAGAAGTCCTGATGCAAGTGCGCCTAATACAAAATATTTAATTGCGGATTCAGTAGCTTTTTGATTATCACGATCAAGGGCTGTCAGCGAATATAAACACAAAGAAAGAAGTTCAAGTCCCATATAAACAAGAAGCATATTGTGACTTGAAATCATAATCATCATGCCAAGCAATGCGAATAGGACCAGTGAAAAATATTCACCACGATATAAATTGCGATCTTTCATATAAGACCGGCTATAGAAAAAAATCAATGATGTCCCTGCATAACTCATCATTTTTAGAAGATCTGCCAAACCATCACGAACAAACATATTAGAAAAAGCAAATTCAGTTTGATGATTAAAATGCTGGCCGGTTAAATAAGCGCCGCCCAATAAAGTAAATTGAGATAGGGCAAAAATAATCCAACGCATTGAAGGTTTAATAAATAGATCTGTCATAAGCACAACCATCGCCATTGAAAGCACGAAAATTTCTGGCCAAATCAAAGAAAGATCAGATTGAATAAGTTGATTCATTTATACATCCAGTGGTAATGATGTGACAGGTTTTATCAAATGCATATGCTCTAGAAATTGAACTGTCGAAGCATTTGTCATATCTGTGATAATTTTTGGGTAAATGCCCACTAAAATAATAAGAAGGGCCAAAATAGAAAGAATAAAAAATTCACGCCAAGAGATATCTTTTAATACTCTAATTTTTTGGTTGCCTGCTTCACCATAAAATACTCGCTTCACCATCCATAATGAATATGCCGCACCAAAAATAAGAGAACTTGCTGCAATCAATGCAATCCAGAAATTATTTTGCATAGCGCTCATGATGACCATAAATTCACCTACGAATCCTGAAGTACCAGGAAGGCCACAATTAGCCATAGCAAAAAATACTGCAAAGGCTGCAAAAGTTGGCATTGCGTGAATAACACCACCGTAATCTGCAATTTGTCTTGTATGGAGTCTGTCGTATAAAACCCCTACAGATAAAAACATCGCGGCTGAAATAAAACCATGGGATATCATTTGAACATATGCGCCCTCAATACCTATTGAATTAAACATAAATAACCCTAAAGTAACAAAACCCATATGAGATATTGATGAATAGGCAATTAATTTTTTCATATCTTTTTGAATGATTGCAATGAGTGCAATATATAAAATTGCAATCAGTGACAGCGTCACCATAAACTCTTTTAAATAAATCGCAGCCTCAGGTGCGATTGGCATCGCAAAGCGCATAAAGCTATATGCACCTAATTTCAGCATCACTGCTGCCAGAACAACTGAGCCTCCTGTGGGTGCCTCCACATGCGCATCCGGCAACCAAGTATGTAAAGGCCACATTGGAATTTTCACTGCAAAGGCCATGAATAAAGCTAAGAAGATAAAAATCTGTGGATAAAGACCGAGACCGGCATTATAAAAATTAACTACTTCAAATGAATGAGTGTGAAGATAGAGATAAATGAATGCTACTAACATTAATAAAGAACCTAAAACAGTATATAAAAAGAATTTAATCGTGGCATAAATCCGATTAGGTCCACCCCAAATACCAATGACTAAGAACATGGGGATAAGCATAGCTTCCCAAAAAATGTAATAAAGCATGGCATCAAGCGCACTAAATACACCAATCATAAGACCTGACATCATCAAGAAAGCTGCCATATACTGTGCAACTCGGTCTTCTATAGATCGCCATGAAGCCAGAACGACAATCACTGTAGTGAAGCTCGTCAAAAGAATTAAAGGTACAGCAAACCCATCAACACCTAAGTGATAGTTAATGTGAAAGGCAGGTATCCAATGAAAAAATTCTTGAAACTGAAATTGTCCAAACGAAAAATCAAAAGCTGTATAAAGCGGAATGGTGATTAAAAAAGAAACTACACTACTTACAAGTGAAAACCATTTAGCTTGAGTATCACTTACTTTTCCACTTAATAAGAGTATAAGTCCACCTAAGAAAATAGGCGTCCAAATTGAATAACTTAATATATGAGTTAAATTCATCTTATATTTTTATAAAGAAAGTTAAGAATAAAAATACGCCAATCACCATCGCAAAAGCATAGTGATAAATATAGCCCGATTGAATCACACGTATTTTTTCTGCAAGCTTACCTATCGATTTTGCTGTTCCATTGACAAGCCATCCGTCAATAATTTTGATATCACCAATTTGCCAAAATTTTTCGCCTAAAAAACGACTACCAAAAGCAAAAAACTTTTCATTAAATGTATCGAATCCATATTTATTTTCTAATATGCGGTAAATCATTTGTGTTCGATTAAAAACTGCTTTGGGTAAATTTAAATTCACTTGGTAGCAATAATAAGCTAAGGCAACACCACTTGATGCAAATAAGAAAGGTAAGCTCATGATGCTATGCAATGCCATACCAAAAGGTCCGTGATAAATTTCATGGAAATGATGGCTTAAATGCTCCATTGTAGGATGCGCTTCAATATCCAAGAAAATGCTCTTTGAAAAAAAGCTACCAAACAATATTGGCTCAATTGTTAAATACCCAATGATTAAGGATGGGATAGCAAGCAATGCGAGAGGTATAGTGACACTTAAAGGGCTTTCATGGGGATTATCTTTTGGGCTTAAGCCATGATGGTGATCTTCATGATGTGCTAACTTCTGAAGACGCCATTTCTCTTTACCGTGAAAAACAAGAAAATAAAGTCTAAATGAATAAAATGCTGTTACAAAAACCCCTACCAATACAGAAAAATAAGCAAAGTGGCTTCCTGCGATGTGAGATAACTTCACAGCTTCAATTAAACTATCTTTTGAATAGAATCCTGAAAATAATGGTGTACCTATTAATGCTAAAGAGCCAATTAAAAAAGTAATCCAGGTAATAGGCATATATTTTTTTAAATTGCCCATGTGTTGAATATCTTGATCGTGATGCATACCTATGATGACTGAACCCGCGCCTAAGAAAAGCAAAGCTTTAAAGAATGCATGTGTCATCAAATGAAACATAGCAACCGAATAAGCTGAGGCTCCCAATGCTACTGTCATATAACCTAATTGTGAAAGTGTTGAATAAGCAATTACACGCTTAATGTCATTTTGGATAATGCCTAATAAACCCATAAATAATGCTGTGATAGCACCAATGATCATGACAAAAGAAAGTGCTGTATCAGACAACTCAAATAAAGGGGACGTGCGCGATACCATAAAAATACCTGCGGTCACCATCGTTGCAGCATGAATCAGTGCGGATATTGGTGTTGGGCCTTCCATTGAATCTGGAAGCCATACATGCAAGGGCACTTGTGCTGATTTACCCATAGCCCCAATAAATAATAAAATACAAATAACAGTAACAACAGCAACAGGCTGGCCAAATAACTGCATTGTATGAGCCGCTATAATGCCTGTGCTTTTAAATACTGTTGCGTAATCAAGAGAGCCTGTCCAATAAAGAATTAAAGCAATCCCTAAAATAAAACCAAAATCTCCGACACGATTCACCAGAAAAGCTTTGAGATTTGCATAAATTGCTGTGGATCTTTCAAACCAGAATCCGATAAGAAGATAGGACACAAGACCTACCGCCTCCCAGCCAAAAAAGAGTTGCATGAAATTATTGCTCATAACCAACATCAACATCGAGAAGGTAAATAAGGAGATATAACTAAAGAATCTTCGATAGCCCGGATCCCCTTTCATGTAACCCATCGTATAAATATGAACCATCAGCGATACAAAAGTTACAACTACCATCATCATGGCCGTTAAATTATCAATTAAAAATCCAACTTCAAATTGATAGTGGCCAGAAAGAAGCCATTTATAAATTGTCTGATTTAAAACTAAACCGTTCAATGTCTCATTAAGTGTCATGCATGAAAGAAGAAATGCAATAAAGACAGACAAAATAGTCATACTTGATGCAAAAAACTCTGGCAATTTACGACCTAAGATACCTACACAGAAAGATGCGATGAGAGGTAATAATGGAACTGCAAGATAAGAATAAATAGAATTCAAATGATCACCCGTTAAGACGATTTAAATCGTCAACATTAATAGAACGAGTATTTCTAAAAATTAAAACAATAATAGCTAAACCTATTGCAGACTCTGCAGCTGCTACCGTTAAAATAAAGAATACAAAAATTTGCCCGGCAATATCATTTAAGTAATGTGAAAAAGCAATAAAGTTAATATTCACAGCCAGCAACATAAGCTCAATCGACATAAGCAATATGATGATATTTTTTCGATTAAGAAAAATACCTACCACGCTGATTGTAAATAAAATCGCACCAAGGATAAGGTAATGCGATAAACCAATCATGTTCTTTCCTTTGTTTTAGGTTTTGAATATTTTTCCTCTGACTTCATTTTTACTAATCGCACACGATCTTGACGTTTTACAGCTATCTGATCTGCAGGGTTTGTTTTTTTGCTATCCTTTCGATCGCGAAGCGTTAAAGCAATCGCTGAAACAATAGCGATAAGCAAAACAACAGATGCAAGTTCAAAGGGAAGTACGTAATTAGAATATAAAGTATTGCCTATCATTTCTGTATTCGACGTATTTGAGATTGATTCTGACGTTGGTGCTAAATTAAATGGTTTAGTTTTAAACACCATGACCATTTCAACCATCATAAGAATACCAATAAATCCTGCCATAGGAAGGTAATCCCAAAAACCTTCTCTTAATTTATCAAGATTGATATCAAGCATCATGACTACAAATAGAAATAAAACCATTACAGCGCCAACATAAACTAATACTAATGCAATGGCTAAAAATTCAGCTTGTAATAAAAGCCAGATGCCGGCGGCATTAAAAAATGCTAAAACTAGAGATAACGCAGCAGTTACAGGATTTCTAGAAGTAATGACGCTCAATCCTGAAGCAATAAGCACAAAGGATAAAACATAAAATACGAAATCTTTAAATTCCATCATGGCTTATCGGAACCTCTCATCTTGGGCACGATCTTCTGCGATTTGTTTTTCATATTTATCACCTACAGCGAGTAACATGTCTTTGGTGTAAATCAAATCACCTCGAGATTCGCCGTGATAATCAAAAATTCTTGTTTCAACAATAGAATCTACCGGGCATGATTCTTCACAAAAGCCACAAAAAATACACTTAGTAAGATCAATGTCATAGCGAGTTGTACGTCTTGTTTTATCTTCACGCTCTTCGGATTCAATCGTAATTGCCATAGCAGGACATACAGCTTCACATAATTTACAAGCAATACATCTCTCTTCACCATTTGCATAACGACGAAGCGCATGAAGACCCCTAAAGCGATTCGATTGGGGTGTTCTTTCTTCTGGATACTGCACAGTAATTTTTCTCGCAAAGAAATAGCGGCCTGTAAGGAGCATGCCCTTAAGGAGCTCAATCAACATCAAACTTGATAAGAATTGTTTGGTTTTTTTAATCATTTAATGAAAGAGATATCCCCATGAGGTTTGCATCATGCCGCCAACAAATACAATCCAAGCAATCGTAATTGGAATAAAAATTTTCCAACCTAATCGCATAATTTGATCGTATCGATAGCGAGGAAATGTGGCTCTAAACCATAAGAAGCAAAATAATAAGAATGCAACCTTAATTAGAAGCCATAAAAAGCTATCTGGAATAAATGGAATGGGAGAAAGCCATCCACCTAAAAACATTAAAGCAGCCAGCATCGAAACTAAAATCATATTTGCATATTCAGCTAAGAAAAATACTGCAAAAGCCATACCCGAATATTCCACATGGAATCCTGCCACAATTTCAGATTCACCTTCGGCCACATCAAAGGGCGCTCGATTTGTTTCCGCTACAGCACTAATAAAGTAAATAATAAATAAAGGAAATAAAGGCCAGATATACCAGTGCCAGAAACCGCCCTCCTGGCCCATCACAATTTTTCCTAAATTTAAACTATTGGCACACATTAAAACGCCTACCAAAGTAAATCCCATGGCTATTTCATAAGACACAATTTGTGCTGCCGAGCGCAAACTTCCTAGAAATGCGTATTTAGAATTTGAAGCCCATCCAGCAATAATTACTCCATAAACCGCGATCGAAGTCATAGCTAAAATATATAAAAGACTTGCATCAATATCTGCGATCACTAAATTAAGATCAAAAGGAATGACAGCCCAGGCTGCAAATGCTGGAGCAATGGCTAGAATAGGTGCTAAGAAAAATAAAACTTTATTTGATGCTGTAGGGAGAATAATTTCTTTAAATAAAAGTTTTAAGGCATCTGCGATAGGTTGAAGTAACCCAAAATAACCAACACGATTAGGTCCAATACGAACTTGCATATAACCAATGACTTTTCTTTCAAAATAAGTGAGGTAAGCCACTGATATCATTAAGGGTAAGACAACGGCTACAATTTTCAAAAGTATCCATAATGTGTTGGCAATATCAGGCCACCAAACTCCAAAAATAGATGTCATCAAAGCATCCATCTTAAGATCCACTCCTTGCCGTTATTTTTTTAACGGTAACGTCGCCATAATTGTTAGCCAAGTTTGCTGTGTCATCGATACCACTTGGTATATATATAGATCCTTCTGGAATACTCACATCTTCAATGACTATAAGAATTGTCGATTGCTTACCTTGTGTAACTTGAATTTTGTCATTGACTTTAAGTTTTAATGACTTCATGTCTATCGGATTTAATTTCGCAAACGCTTTTGATTTTTGAATCGCTGTTTGAAGAGACGGGGCACGTCTTACAATAGGATCTATACAATATTGATGTATCTCGCCAATACGAGAGAATTGTTTAGGCTTAGTGATGCGTATTTTATAATCACTTGTGATTTCAATTGAATTAGAAAGCTCTTTTGATAGGAATTGATTTTTAGATTTTAAATGTGCTTCTTTAACATCTGCACTTGACTCGTAATCAAAATCTTTCAGATCAAGATGATTCGCTAATACTCTTAATACTTTCCAGGCTGGTCTCGATTGACCTAAAGACTGGGTGACAGCTGTATAACTTTGGACTCGGCCTTCCATATTAACAATCGTACCTGATGATTCTGTAAATGGAGAGACTGGTAAAATTACATTTGCATTTTTAAGATATTTCGAATTGTAAGTACTTAATGCCACAGTAAAATCTGAAGAAACAATAGCATCCTGCATTAATTGAGCATTTGATGCATCTAATTGAGGTTCAATATTTAAAAGAACGTAAGCCTTTAATTTTTTCTCTAACATTTCATAAGCATTCAAGCCGCCTTTTTCTGGAAGCACATTAACTGCATGGAGTCCTACACTGTTTGCAAATATGGGCAAAACGCCAAAAGTTGCTTGAGATAATTTAGAAATTTCAAAAGCAAGTTTGTAAATAGTTGAATAGTCTGGATGTTCTTGAGCAATTTGGCCAAGCAATATAGATGTATTATTTTTTTTGCCCGCTAAAACATTTTTCATTAAATGTTGAGCTATTGCATCACTCACTTTGTCGGTTTTAATTTTTTCAATATCAGCCTTTATAAATTTAATATCTTTTTTTAATACCCCTTTTATTTCTGTCATTGATTTCAAGACTTTTGCGAGTGTATGAGGAAGTTTGTGAGAAGTCTGAATCATTTTTTCCGCAACAGTCATAAGAGGATCTGCATCGATTGAATTAATTACAAAAAGACTTGCACCTTGATTTACAGATTTTCGAATTCTTGAAGTTAAAAGCGGCTGCTCATTTCTTATGTTGCTTCCAATCAAGAGGTATTGATCGAACTGGCCAATCGCATCAATATGACTTCCAAGCCAAGGCGAAGCTTCATGTTCTATTGAAAAATCAGATTGACGAATACGATGATCAATATGAGGTGATTTTAAAGTCTTACTTATTTTTTTTGCCAAGATACCTTCTTCAATCGTACTTTGAGGGGATATCAGAATGCCCAATGCTTCTGGGCCATGTTGATCTAGGATATCTTTTAGTTTTTCACCAATAAGTGTTAAAGCAGTTTCCCAATCCGATTCTTTCCATTGTCCTTTTTCTTTAATCATAGGGACTTGCAAACGGTCTTCATTATTCAATCCTTCATATGAAAAACGATCGCGATCTGAAATCCAACATTCATTGATTGCCTCATCTTCGCGAGGAAGCATTCGAATCACTTTATTTTGTTTAATATGTGCTTCCAGTGGCGAACCAAGGCTATCATGGTGCGCTAAAGTAGGTCTTCTAATGAGCTCCCATGTTCGCGCTTTATATCTAAACGGTTTACTTGTAAGTGCACCTACGGGACATAAATCAATAATATTGCCTGAGAGTTCGGACTGAATAGAACGATCAACATAGGCTGTAATTTCTGAATGCTCGCCTCGCCCCACCATGCCGAGTTCCATCATGCCACCGACTTCTTGTAAAAATCTCACACATCGCGTGCATTGAATACATCGTGTCATATCTGTCGAAATGAGCGGACCAATATTTTTATTAAATACGACTCTTTTTTCTTCTTTATAACGTGTTTGACCACTGCCAAAAGCTACTGCTGTATCTTGCAATTCACATTCACCGCCTTGATCACAAATTGGGCAATCTAAGGGGTGATTGATAAGCAAAAATTCCATGACACTTTGCTGTGCCTCGGTAGCGATTTTAGATGTGGTTGAAACCTTCATACCATCAGCCACTTGTGTAGCACATGCAGGCAATGGTTTATTGAATTTTTCTACATCCACCAAACACATGCGGCAATTTGCGGCAATGGATAATTTTTTGTGATAACAAAAGCGAGGAATTGGAATGCCTGCTTTATCTGCAGCAGCAATAATCGTCGTATTTTTTTCTACTTCGATTTTCTGACCATCTATTTCAATAGTAATTTTCATTTGGTATTAACCATTGAATGTCCGTGTTGAATAAAATATTCAAACTCAGGTCTGAAGTGTTTAATGAAACTTAATACTGGTGTGGCAGCAGCATCACCTAAAGCACATATAGTTCTACCAGAAATCTTTTTGCTTACATCAGTTAAAAGTTCAAGATCTTCCCTAGTGCCTTTACCATCTACAATTCTTTTGATGACACGATAAACCCAGCCTGTACCTTCGCGACAAGGCGTGCATTGACCACATGATTCTTCATAGAAGAAGTAAGAAAGACGTTTTAAAGCGCTTACCATGCAGGTAGAGTCATCCATAATAATTACAGAGCCCGCGCCCAAACTCGAACCTATTTTTTGCAATCCATCATAGTCCATGGTGGCATTTTCTATCAGTGCTGCTGGCACAACAGCTGTCGATGGGCCTCCAGGAATAACTGCCTTTAATTTTCTTCGATGCCAAATTCCGCCAGCCATATTTAATAACTCACTAAAGGGTGTCCCCATTTTAATTTCATAATTACCTGGCTTTTCAACATGGCCTGATACAGAAAACAATTTAACGCCACCTGAATTTTCAACACCTAAATCTTGAAATGCTTGGCCACCATGCTCCAAAATCCATGGCACTGAAGCAAATGTTTCTGTGTTATTTACATTTGTGGGTTTACCATAAATACCATAAGTTGCTGGAAATGGCGGTTTATAACGCGGCTGTCCTTTTTTACCTTCGATTGATTCAATAAGTGCTGTTTCTTCACCGCATATATATGCGCCATAACCGTGGACTGCAAATAAATCAAAACTAAAATCTGACCCTAATATATTTTCACCTAAAAATCCGTGGTCTCTTGCTTCATCGAGTGCTTTTTCAAAGAGTTCATATTCTCGCCATATCTCGCCGTGAATATAGTTATAACCGACACGCGTTCCCATTACATAAGCTGCAATAAGCATGCCTTCTATAAGTTGATGTGGGTTGTATCTGAGAATATCTCGATCTTTAAATGTACCGGGCTCACCCTCATCTGAATTACATACAAGATATTTCATGCCATCGTAATCACGAGACATAAAAGACCACTTAATTGCTGTTGGGAATCCTGCGCCCCCTCGCCCTCTTAGTCCTGACGTTTTTAATTCAGCCAAAATTGCTTCAGGCTTTGTTTTCTTTTTGAGTATTTGTTTAAGTTGTTCATACCCACCTATTTTTAAATAAGTATCAATAGAGCCCGGATCATCATGCACCATAGTTCTTAGACAAACCAAGTCTTGATTTGGAAAAATTTTTGATGGCTTAATAATGTCGATTTGCTTAACCATTTATTTAAGGCTCGCTAAAAGCTGGTCAATTTTTTCGGTCGTTAAGTACTCATGCATAGTGTGATTATTAATAAGGCATAATGGTGCGCTTCCACAAGCTCCCATGCACTCACCTTCTTTAAGTGAGAATTTTTTATCTTTAGAAACTTCGCCAAAACTAATACCTAATTTCTTTTCTAGGTGCTGCACAATTTCATCTGAATTTCTTAGCATGCATGAAATGTTGGTGCATACAGTGATTTGGTATTTGCCTTTTGGTTCTAAATTGAACATGTTATAAAAAGTCGCAACTTCCATTACTGCAATTTCTGGCATACCGAGATAATGTGCAATATCAGAAATATGTTCTTTAGATAACCAGCCATGTCGCGTTTGAACAATACGTAAAGCAGAAATCACTGCGGATTGTTTTTGGTTATCCGGAAACTTCTTTAATTCTTTATCAATTAATTTAATATCGTCAGCGTGTATCATTTTTATCGATCAATCTCGCCAAATACAATATCTTGCGTACCGATGATGGCAACTAAGTCAGCAATCATATGACCTCGTGTCATTTCATCTAAAGCTGCTAAATGAGGAAATCCTGGAGCACGTATCTTTAAGCGATAAGGTTTATTTGCGCCATCTGAAATTAAATAAATGCCAAACTCACCTTTTGGATGTTCAACGGCTGCATAGGCTTCACTTGGTGGAATATGGAAACCTTCTGTAAATAATTTAAAGTGATGAATCATCGCTTCCATATCTTCTTTCATAGCAGTACGCGGTGGTGGGGCTATTTTGTGGTTATCACTAATCACTGGACCTGGATTTTTTTTGAGCCAATCAATACATTGTTTAATAATGCGATTAGATTGTCTAAATTCTTCGATACGAACAAGATATCGATCGTAACAATCTCCATTCACACCTACAGGAATTTCAAAATCAAGTTGATCATACACTTCGTAGGGTTGTTTTTTTCTTAAGTCCCAAGCAATACCTGAGCCTCTTAACATCGGGCCTGTCATACCGAGTGCTATGGCACGCTCAGGGTCAACAACGCCAATACCCACTGTGCGTTGTTTCCAAATACGATTGTCCGTTAATAATGTTTCATATTCATCTACGTATTTTGGAAAACGATTTGAAAAATCTTCAATGAAATCGAGTAGCGAGCCACTACGATTCTGATTTAAACCGTCTAATTCTTTTTTGTTTTTAAAAGTTGATTCATATTGAGGCATACGATCAGGAAGATCCCGATAAACACCACCAGGACGATAATAAGCTGCATGCATTCTCGCGCCAGATGCTGCTTCATAACAATCAAACAGATCTTCCCTTTCTCGGAATGCATATAAGAAAACAGTCATAGCGCCCACATCAAGTGCATGAGCTCCTAGCCATAACAAATGATTTAAGATACGTGTAATCTCATCAAACATGACACGAATATATTGAGCGCGAATAGGTACATCTATATTCAATAGTTTTTCAATGGCTAAAACATATGCGTGTTCATTAGCCATCATAGATACATAATCTAAACGATCCATATAAGGGACTGTTTGAAGGTACGTTCTATTTTCAGCTAATTTTTCTGTGCCACGATGAAGGAGTCCAATATGAGGATCTGCCCGCTGAATAACTTCGCCATCAAGCTCCAATACTAAACGCAATACACCGTGCGCTGCAGGGTGTTGCGGACCAAAGTTCATCGTGTAGTTTCTAATTTCAGCCATTATGAAAACCTTCTTCACGAATGATGCGTGGCACGTTATTTCTTTCTTCAATTGAAACGGGCTGATAGATGACACGCTTTTGAACATCGTCATAACGCATTTCGACTTTACCGATCATCGGAAAATCTTTGCGAAATGGATAGCCTACGAATCCATAATCTGTGAGTATTCGCCTTAAATCGGGGTGATTAGTAAACATAAAACCAAATAAATCAAAAGCTTCTCTTTCATACCAGTTTGCAGCTGGCCATAAATCAATTACAGATGGAAATAATGGAAAATTTTCTTCTTTGGAAAAGGTTCTTACACGAATACGATGGTTATGTTCGATAGATAAGAAATGATAAACCACGGCAAAACGAGGCTTGGTCCAAGCGCCTTCCCCATAATCTTTATAGTCAACGCCGCAAAGATCAATTAATTGTTTAAATTGAAATGCTTTGTTTTGTTTTAAAGTTTTTAGGGTAGATAACAGATCATCGATTTTTACTTCGAGGGTAAGTTCATTATGCTCAATGGATGCGTGACTTATTTCTTTACCAAAAGTCGATTTTATTTCTTTAAGTAATATTTCGACTGAGCTCATGAATTAACGCGCAATCGTATTGGTACGTTTAATTTTATTTTGAAGCTGAATAATTCCAAACATGAGTGCTTCAGCTGTTGGCGGGCAGCCAGGAACATAAACATCGACTGGCACAATACGATCACAACCACGAACGACTGAATAAGAGTAATGATAATAACCACCACCATTTGCACAAGAACCCATCGAAATAACCCAACGAGGCTCTGCCATTTGATCATAAACTTTTCTTAATGCAGGTGCCATTTTGTTGACCAATGTGCCAGCTACAATCATCACATCCGATTGTCTTGGGCTAGGTCTAAATACAATACCGAATCGATCTAAGTCATAGCGCGATGCGCCTGCATGCATCATCTCAACTGCGCAACATGCAAGTCCAAAAGTCATAGGCCATAGAGAACCTGTGCGGGTGTAATTGATAAGGGTATCTAAATTTGTGGTGACAAACCCTTTCTCCATGATGCCTTCAATACTCATTTGCTATTCCCAATCCAGGGCACCTTTCATCCATTCGTAAATAAAACCAACGACCAAGATGGCCAGGAAAATCATCATAGCAATAAACCCGAACATACCAATTTTTTGAATGACAACAGCCCAGGGAAAAAGAAATGTTATTTCAAGATCAAACAAAATAAAAAGAATAGCAACAAGATAATATCGCACATCAAATTTCATACGCGCATCTTCAAATGCTTCAAAACCACATTCGTATGGGGAATTTTTTTCAGTATCAGGTTTATTGGGTGAGAGAATGCTGCCGATGAGAAGAGGCCCTGCACCAACCGCAAGTCCTACGCATATGAATAATAAAATTGGAAAATAATTTTCCAGCACAACGATTCCTTAAAAAATACTGCCTGATTTTCTTAATTTGGTGCCGTCGGAGAGACTCGAACTCTCACGACTTTCGTCACTACCCCCTCAAGATAGCGTGTCTACCAATTCCACCACGACGGCTTTATAGATTTAACAGTCTCTATTTTGGGATATTCTGAGCACCACTTGATGATTTCGACTGAGTATCACCACTTTTAGTTTCAGAAGGTTTTTGTACTTCTGACGACTCAGTTGCCTTCACCACACTTCCAGTACCTGATTTTTGACCCGCGATAAACGCCAAGGAAATACTGGTCAGAAAAAAGACTAAAACAAATATTGCTGTTGTTCTACTTAAAAAATTAGATGAACCGCTTACACCAAATAAACTTCCTGATGAGCCACTTCCAAAAGCCGCGCCCATATCAGCACCCTTACCGTGTTGCATCAGCACCAAACCAATGACACTCAAGCATGCAATCACATGAATAATTGTTACTAAATTTTCCATAATCCTATTTTCTTTGATTTATATTTCGGCCGAATGACATATAGACTCAAAATCACTCGCATTTAAAGAAGCGCGTCCTACGAGTCCGCCGTCTACGTCTGGCATAGAGAATAATTGTAACGCATTTTGAGGGTTTACGCTCCCTCCATAAATGATTTTAAGACTCTTTGCGACCTTATTATTTGAGGATAATTTCTCACGAATAAATTGATGCATGGCCTGCGCTTGCTCAGGAGAAGCTGCCAAATCAGTGCCAATTGCCCATACAGGCTCATAAGCAATCACTGACTCATCGAATATTTCTTCACCATACATTTTAATAATGGTATCAAGTTGCTTAGAAACAACTTTTTCCATAATGCCAGCTTCCCTCTCAATCAAGGTTTCACCGACACACAAAATAGGCGTCATGCCTGCTTTTTTTACCATCATAAATTTAGTCGCAATATTTTCATCGGACTCACAGTAAGCCGTACTTCTCTCAGAATGGCCAATAATCACGAAACTCGTGCCAAATTCTTTCAGCATAGAAACGCTCACTTCGCCTGTGAAAGCGCCTGATTCAAATTTAGCCACATTCTGAGCACCCCATCGAATAGGTGAATTTTTAAGGCAAGATTGCGTTTGGAATAGGTAGGGATAAGGGGCACATACCACAATATCCACAGGAGTTGTTTGGGGTATCTTTTCTGCTAAGGCTTTAAGGAGCGCTTCATTGGACGCCAAAGAACCATTCATTTTCCAATTACCAACAACGATTTTACGTCTCATGACACTCTCTTAAATAGTTTGTTAAATTTTACTTTGTTGGCGCTAGATGAGCAATTCAAGCATTACTCTCTAAGAGAGCATTCTTAATTGAATTTGAATTTTTTTATTGCCATTAAATTCATTAGAATCAACCTGATAGATTGCTTTTATCTTTCGAGGAAGGTGTTCACTATGGTTAAAGTAAATCGCTTCAAACACTTTATTTTGTAATAGAAGATTTAACTTCAAATGCTTATCTGCGAGGATTTTTTGTTCAACAACTTCAAACTCACCTTCAAATATGGGAAGAGGAAAACCTTGTCCCCAAACCTGAGCGTTAATATGTTCTATATCTTCATAAGTGATTTCTGAAAAATTAAGTGCGTCATCCACTTCAATAGTTAATTCGAGATCATCAGATGTAATTAAAGTTTGAACGGTTTCTTCAAATAAATAAACGAACCGGTCGAAATCAACTTCTTTTATGGTCAGTCCCGCAGCCATTGCGTGACCTCCGAATGTAATAAGAATATTGGGATCTTTTTTTGAAACAAGATCGAGGGCATCTCTCAAATGAAGTGATTGGATAGATCTACCCGAGCCTTTAAGAATACCTTCTTCAGATTTGGCAAATACAATTACAGGGCGGTGATATTTATCTTTGATACGAGAGGCAATAATTCCAATCACTCCTTGATGCCAAGAGGAGTCATAGAGTGCGATACTGAATTGAGCTTCACAATTCAAATCATGTAATTGAATTGAAGCACCATCTTTCATCTCAGATTCAATTGATCTTCTTTTAAGATTTAAGGCTTCGAGAGATGATGCAATTAAACGCGCATCCTCATAACTTTCAGATAAAAGGCATTGAATACCCAAAGTCATATCATCTAACCGACCTGCAGCATTGAGCCTTGGCGCAATACTAAAAGCAAGATCC
>Ga0255179_1000020_pt1 | contig 65715 bp, 63 predicted proteins | sample Atl_Colum_RepA_8_FD_183631 | JGI IMG/M metagenome (GOLD analysis project Ga0255179, IMG submission 183631) | Freshwater microbial communities from Altamaha River, Georgia, United States - Atl_Colum_RepA_8d | ecosystem: Environmental > Aquatic > Freshwater > River | place: USA: Georgia... | reverse complement strand
CAGGAAGGGAGGTGGGCAGAACGGAAACTAAAGGGGTTCTCGGAGGTGAAGGAGGTACTGGAGAAGATGCTTCAGGAGCGGTATGCCCCCCGTACACAGACTCTTACACATAACTCTTGACACGACCCACGAAGGTGAGGGGGCCGATGAGCCAGTGGGGCTTTTGCGGGAGGAGGCCGAGGACGTCCACGAGGAGGTGGTTGATGACCCCCTCCTTGAGCCACATGAACCCCCAAAGGAGCCCCACCACGTAGCTCGGCACCACCCAGGGGAGGAGGATGAGGCTCCGCCAAAGCCCCCGGAGGAAGAGGGGCCGGTTCAGGAGGTGGGCCACCAAAAGCCCAAGGGAGAGGTTCAAGGCGTTCACCACCAGGGTGTAGAGGAGGGTGGTGCGCACGGCGTAGAGAAACCCGGCGCGGAAGGTGGACTCGGGGTTCAGGAGGATCTCCCGGTAGTTCTCCAGCCCCACGAAGGGGGCCTGGAGGTAGAGCCTCAGGGTCTGGAGCCTGAGGTCCAGGAACCCCATGTAGATGCCCTGGACCATGGGGCCATAGTGGACGAGGAGCATCCCCAGGAAAGCGGGGGCGATGAAGAGGTAGGCGAGGCCGTATCTACGCCAGAAGGTCCTCATGGGGAAGAAAAAGGGGGGCCTCGAGGCCCCCCTACGCCTCACCTCAGGGCCTGGTTGATGGCCGCGGAGGCCTTGTCCATGAGGTCCTTCAGGGCCTCACGGGTGAGCCTGCCCTGGGCCACCAGGTCCCAAGCCATGCCGAGGTGCTGCACCGCCAGGTTCTCCACCCCGCCCCAGCCCGCCAAGGAGGGGTAGGTGCGGCCGAACTGAGCGGCCTGGATGAAGGTGCGGAGCAGGGGGTTCTGCTGGAAGCTGGGATCGCTCCAGGCGGAGCGCAGGGCGGGGAGCATCCCCGTCATCTGGGCGTAGCGGACCTGGGCCTCGGGGCCTCCCAGATACTTGAGGAGCTCCTTGGCCAGGGGCTTGTTCTTGGAGAAGTTGAAGAGGGCGAGGTTGGAGCCCCCGAAGAAGGTGTACCGCCCCTTGGGCCCGGCGGGGTACGGGGCCACCCCGAGGTTCTTGGCGGCGGTGCGCTCGGCGAAGCCGCCCTTGGCCTCGGGGACCTGGGCCCGCTGGATCATCCAGGGGCCGCTGGCGAAGACGGCGCACTTCCCGGCCTGGAAGTCGGCCTCAATCTGGGCGGTGTTCTTCTCCAGGCTCTCCGCCGGAACGTAGCCCTTCTGGGCCAGGGAGAGGAAGAAGTAAAGCCCTTCCAGGCTCTCCGGGCTGTTGAGGGCGCTCTGCCAGCGCCCGCCCGCCTGGCGGACGATCTCCCCGCCTGCGCCCCAGATCCACGGGGCGGCGTTGTGGAGCACGTCCCAGGAGTTCTTTCCCGGGGTGCAGAGGGGGGCCAGGGGGGCCTTGGTCTCGGGGTCGCGGAAGCTCGAGGCCTTGAGCCTGGCCAGGCCGGCCTCAAAGCCCTGCCAGCTGGCGAACATCTCCGCCGGGTTGACCCCCGCGGCCTTGAGGGCGTCGGTGCGGTAGTAGAAGGCCCGAAGCTCCGAGAACCAGGGCACGGCGGTGGCCTGGCGGGCGCCCTCCAAGCGGGTGGTGCGCCAGACGGCGGGAAGGTAGGCCTTCTCCCCGCCCAAAGCCTCCAGCACGTCGTCCACCGGCTCCAGGACGCCCATGGCGCTGATCGCCCCCACCCAGGTGGTGCCGAGCTGGGTGAGGTCCGGCCCCACGCCGCTCGTGGCGGCGGTGGTGATCTTGGTCCAGGCCACGCCCCAGTCCAGGACGGTGACCTTCACCTCCACGCCGTGGGCCTTCTCAAAGGGGGCCACCAGGGCCTTGAAGTCCTCGGCGGGCTGGGGGCTGTTGGGCATGATCCAGACCTCGAGGGTCTTCTGGGCGAAGGCCAGGGAGGCCAGGACGAGAAGGCTTGAAAGCGCTTTCTTAATCATGGGAACCTCCTTTCGCGTCCACCACCCCTTTTCGGGGTGGGCCGAGGGCCTAGGGCCTAAGGGCCGCCGTTTCCTTCAGGCTCTCACCTCCCTTACCGAGGCCCTTTCCACCAGCCGGAGCTCCAGGCGGGGCAGGGTGGGCACCTCCCCCGCGAGGACCGCCCGGAGCGCGCGGCCCAGGGCGATGCCGATGTCTTGGATGGGCTGGCGCACGGTGGTGAGCGGGGGGATCTGGTAGGCGCTAAGGGCGATGTCGTCAAACCCCACGAGGGAGACGTCCTCGGGCACGCGAAGCCCTTGCTCGTAGAGGTAAAGCCGGGCGCCGAAGGCCGTCTGGTCGTTGGCGGCGAAAATGGCGGTGGTGTCGGGGTAGCGGCGGAAGGCCTCGGCCGCCGCGCGGTAGCCGCCCTCCTCCTCCAGGTCGCCGTAGACCACCCGGGCCTCGAGGCCCGCCTCCCGCATGGCCTTGCGGTACCCGAGAAGCCTGTCCCGGACGTCCATTCCCCCGCGGTGGCTGGAGATGTGGACGATGCGGGTGTGCCCCCGGTCAATGAGGTAGCGCGTGGCCTCGTAGGCTGCCTGCTGGTTGTCCAGGCAGAGGGACCAGGCCTTCGGCCCCTCTACCCGCTGGCCGAAGGCGAGGACGGGGATGCCCAACTCCCCCAAGGCCTCCCCGTCCAGGGCGGTGCCGAGGAGGACGAGGGCCTCTACCCGGTGGGCCTTCAGAAACTCCAGGGCCTCCAGCTCCCTCACCAGGCTCCAGTGGCCGGGCACGGCGATGGGGCGGTAGGGGGTGGCCTCCAGCTCCAGGGTGAGGGCCTCGAGGATGGGGCCGAAGAAGGGGCTGGCGAAGTCCGAGAGGAGGATGCCCACGGCGTAGGAACGCCCCGTGGCCAGGCCTTGGGCCAGGGGGCTCGGGGCGTAGCCCAGCTCCTCCACCGCCTGGAGCACCGCCCGCACCTTCTCCGGGGAGACCCGGGCGGTGCCGTTGAGCACCCGTGACACCGTGGCCGGGGAGACGCCCGCGCGGCGGGCCACTTCGGCGATGGTGGGGCGAGCCTTGGTCATCTTTGCCCGGGAGTATAGCACCTGTTGAAAGCGCTTGCAAGAGGGGGCCTCGAGCCCTCCTTCCCTCGCGCCCCGGGATCTGGGCCCCTAGAGAAGCGGGGGCATGAGGGGGGATCGGTGGCCGTTTCCGGCGGCGCCCACCCCTTTAGGCCTCGGTCGCGCGGGGCCAGGATGGGGCACGCTCAAGGAACGGCGCGAACCCCCCCTACGCCTTCCTCTAGTAGGCGAGGAAGCCCCCGTCCACCGCCACCGCCTGGCCCGTGAGGTACTCCGCCTCGTCCCCGCAGAGGACCGCGGCCACGCGGGCGATCTCCTCGGGCCTCGCCCAGCGTCCCATGGGAATCCGTGCGGTGATGGGCTCGTAGAGCTCGGGGTTCTGCCGCAAGGGGAGGGTGAACTCCGTCTCCACGTAGCCCGGGCAGAGGAGGTTCACCCGGATCCCCAGGCGGGCCCACTCCTTGGCCAGGGCCCGGGTGAGGCCCAGGAGGGCGGTCTTGGCCGTGGTGTAGGCGGGGATGGGCACGGGCCCCCCGGCGGTGAAGGTGGTCACCGAGCCGATGAAGAGCACCCGTCCCCAGCCCGCCTCCGCCATGTGGGGGGCCGCCGCCTGGGCCAGGAGAAAGGCCACGTCCAGGTGCAGGTAGAGCACCCGGCGCCACTCCTCGTAGGAGAGCTCCAGGGCGGGCTTGCGCACGTTCACCGCCGCGGCGTGGACCAGGACGTGGAGGCCGCCTAGGGCCTCGAGGGCCCGCTTGACGAGCCCTTTGGGGTCGTCCTTCTCCAGGTCGGTGGGAAGCGGCACGGCCCCGAGGCTCTGGGCCGCCTCCTCCGGGTTCCTGCTGGCGATGGCCACCCGGTAGCCCCGGGCCACCAAGGCCTCGGCGATGGCCCGGCCGATGCCGCGGCTTCCTCCTGTAACCAGGGCTTTCCGTTCCATCCTCTCCCCCTAACGCATGAAGGTCTGGGTTGCCTTCAGGAGGACCTCGAGGTCCTCCCGGTAAGGCGCCCCCTCGTGGTCTCCCCGGGACGCCGCCACCGAGGCCCCGAGGAGGTTGGCGAGGCGAAGCCTTTCCTCCACCGGTAGCCCCCACACCGCCCCCGCCAGGTAACCGGCGGCGAAGGCGTCCCCCGCGCCCACGGGGTCCACCGCCTCCACGGCGAAGGCGCTCCCCTCCACCCGCCTCCCGTCCACGAAGGCCCAGGCCCCCTTGGCCCCCCGCTTCAGGACCACCTCGGGGGCGGAAAGCGCCCGCAACGCCTCCTCCACCCGGCCGAAGAGGAGCTCCGCCTCCTCCTCGCTCAAGAAGAGGAGGTCCACCCCGGGAAGGGCCCTCTCCAGGAAGCCCCGGGCCTCCTCGGGGGACCAGAGGGTCTGGCGGTAGTTCACGTCCAGGCTCACCCGGACCCCCCGCCGCTTCGCCTCCTCCATGGCCCACAGGCTGAAGGCCCGGGCCTCGGGAGAAAGGGCCGGGGTGATGCCGCTTAGGTGAAGGAAGCGGACCCCCTCCAGGTAGTCGGGGTCAAAGGCCCCGGGGGCAAGGGCACTTCCCGCCGAACCCTTTCGGTAGTAGAAGACCCTCCCCTGTCCCAAAGGCAAGTACTCCCGCAGGTAAAGCCCCGTGAACCCCGGCGCCCTGCGGAAGTGGGTGAGGTCCACCCCCTCGGCCCGGAGCCTTTCCTCCACCATGGCCCCAAGCTCGTCCTCTCCCACCCGGCCCACGAAGCCCACCTTGACCCCAAGCCGGGCCAGGGCCACGGCCACGTTCACCTCGGCCCCGCCCACGTACACCTCCAGAAGGCGCTTTCCCCGAAGGTGTCCGGGCTCCTGGGGCACCAGGGCCACCAGGGGCTCCCCCGCCGTCACCACCTCAAGCATCGTCCCTCCAAGGCACGCCGTAGCGCTCCCCCAAGGCCTTAAGCTCCGCCACCACCCGCTCCGGAAGGGCCATCCCCTCCGCCAGGGCCCGCTCCCGCCTCCTGGCCTCCAACTCCCCGGGGAGGAAGACCTCCTCGTGCCCCGGCGCCGGGGGAGTGGCCTTTAGGGCTTGCCAAAGGGCCCCCATCCGCTCCAGGAAGGCCTCTTTGCCCACGAAGCGCCCCGGGTCCAGGGCCAGGAGGAAGTGGCCCACGTCCTGGGGGCGGTCCCACTCGTCGTACATGCGGCCGATGCCGTGGGCCACCCCCGCCCCCGTGAGCACCCCCGAGAGCACCTCCACCAAAAGGGCCAGGGCGTACCCCTTGGGCCCCCCGAGGGGCCTCAGGGCGTAGACCCGGTGGGGGTCGTCCGTGGGGCTCCCCTCCCGGTCCACCCCCCAGCTTGGGGGGATCCGCTCCCCCTTCTCCCGGGCTAGGAAGACCTTGCCCATGGCGCTTTCCGAGGTGGCCAGGTCGGCCACGAGGATCCCCTGAGGGGCCGGGGCGGCGAAGGCCAGAGGGTTGGTGCCCAAGGCCTTCTCCCGCCCCCCGAAGGGCACCACGTCGGGCTCGGCGTTGGTGGTGACCCAGGCCACGAAGCCCTCCCGGGCGAGCTTCTCCGCGTAGAGGCCCGCCATGCCGAAGTGGGTGCTCCGCCGCACCCCCACGGCCCCGAGGCCGTGCCTCCTTGCGAGGCTTTGGGCCGCCTCCACGGCCTTTAGGGCCACGCGGGGTCCGAAGCCGTGCTCCCCGTCCAGGAGGGCCACGGGGCCCCGTTCCTCCAGGGGCAGGGTGGGGCTGGGGTTCACCAGGCCCGCCTCGAGGCGGCGCACGTAAACGGGAAGGCGCAAAAGCCCGTGGCTTCCCACCCCCCTGAGGTCCGCCTCCACCAGGGCCCAGGCCACCGCCTTGGCGGAGGGTTCGTCCGCTCCCGCCTTTCGCAAGAGGGCCTCCGCCCAGGCCGAGAGGAAGTCCGCCCGCCACCTCACAGGCTCATCCCCCCGTCCACCACGAAGGCGCTTCCCGTGGCGAAGGCCCCCTCGTCCGAGGCCAGGTAGACCGCCAAGGCGGCGATCTCCTCGGGACGGCCCAGGCGCTTGAGGAGTTGCCTCTCGGCAAAGGCCCTAAGGCCCTCCTCCCCTCCGGCCCTCTCCCGCAGGGAGGGGGTGTCTACGGTCCCGGGGCAGATGGCGTTCACCCGCACGCCCTTTGGGGCAAACTCCAGGGCCGCGGCCTTGGTCATGGCCACCAAGGCGGCCTTGGTGGCGCTATAGATGAAGCGGCCGGGCACCATCTTGAAGGCCGCCACCGAGGCGATGTTGATGACGCTTCCCCCGCCCTGGGCGGCCATCTTGGGGAGGGCGGCCTGCATGGCCCAGAATACGCTCTTGGCGTTCAGGAGGAAGGCCTCCTCCCAGTCCTGGTCCGTGGCCTCCAGAAGGCCTCCCACCGGCACCACCCCCTGGGCGTTCACCAGGACGTCCAGCCGGTCCAGGCCCTGGATCAGGTGGAAGACCGCTTCCTTGTCCCGGGCGTCCAGGCGCACCGCGGGCACCACCCCCTGGAGTTTCTCCGGATGGAGGGTGGCCCCCAGGACCTCGGCCCCTTCCCTCTGGAAGGCCTCGGCGATGGCCCGGCCGATCCCCTGGCCCGCCGCGATGACCAGCGCTTTCTTCCCTTTGAGCTTCACACCCCACCTCCAAAGAGCAACCGGGGCAGGAAGAGCACCACCCCGGGGAAGAGGTACACGAGGAGAAGGACCAAAAGGGTGGCGACCAGCAAGGGCCACCCCTCCCGCACGTACTCCCCAATGCTGCACCCCATCACTGAGCAGACCGAGTACATGGAAAGCCCCACGGGGGGCGTGAGGAGCCCCACGGCGCAGGTCATGACCATGAGGACGCCGAAGTAGACCAGGTCAATCCCCAAGGCCTTGGCCGCGGGGACCAGGATGGGGGTGAGGAGGATGATCATCACCGTGGAGTCCAGCACGGTGCCCAAAACGAGGAGGGCCAAGAGGATGAGGAGGAGGGCCACCTGGGGGTTCTGCACCGCCTCGAGGAGAAAGGCCGAGACCTGCTGGGGGAACATCTCCCACTTCATCCCGTAGCCCAAAACCGCGGCCATGGCGATGAGGAGGGCCACCATGCCCACGTCCCGCACCGAGTGGGCCAAGGCCCGGTTCACCCGCTCAAGGGAAAGCTCCCGGTAGATGAGCCCCACCAAGAGGGCGTAGACCACCGCCGCCGCCCCTACCTCCGAGGGGACGAAGACCCCGAAGCGCAGGGCGGCGAGGAGCAGGAAGGGGAAAAGCACGGCGAAGAAGCCCTCCCGGAGGGCCGCCCCAACCTCCTTGGCCGTGGGCGGGGCGGTCTCGGGAAGGTACCCCCGGCTCCGGGCCAGGAGGGCCACGGTGAGCATGTACACCGCCGCCAGGAGCACCCCTACCCCGATCCCCCCCGCGAAGAGCTGGCCGATGGACACCTGGCCGATGCTCCCGTAGAGGATGAGGCCGATGCTCGGGGGGATGGCCACGGCGAGGAGGCCGGAGAAGCCCTGGAGGGCGGCGATGAACCCCCGGCTGTACCCCCGGCGCACCATCTCGGGGCCCAAGAGCCTCGCTTGCATGGTGGCGTCGGCGATGGCCGAGCCCGAGACCCCCCCCATGAGGAAGCCCAGAAGGACGCTCACCTGGGCGAGCCCGCCCCGCATGAACCCCGTCGCCACGTGGGCGAAGCGGAGGAGCCTCCGGGTCACGCCCAGCTCGTTCATCAGGTTGCTGGCCAGGATGAAGGTGGGGATGGCCAGGAGGGAGAAGTTCTGGGTCTCCGCCAGGGCCAGCTGCACGGGCATGGTGAGCTGAAGCCCGGGCTGGGTGAGGAAGAAGACGAGCCCCCCGATCCCGATGGCGAACACCACGGGCATCCCCAGAAGAAGGAGGAGCAAAAACACCGCAAAGCTCAGCAGCATGGCTACTCCTTTAGGGCCTGGCGGAGCCTCCCTAAGGCGGTGAGGAGCATGAGGAGGCTCCCCGCGCTCGCGCTCAAGGTGACCCAGGCGTAGCTGAAGCCGGGGATCCCCTGGAAGCTCCGGAAGCGGGTCTGGTAAGCCGCCTGAAGGCTGTAGACGAAGAAGAGGGCCAGGAAGAGGGCGACGAGAAGCCAGACCCCCACCCTGGCCCACCGCCTCGCCCCCGGGGGCAGGAGGTGGAGGAGGTTCTCCACGGCCACGTGCCGGTTCTCCCGGAGGGCGAGGTCCCCGCCCAGGAACACCGCCCAAGCGAAGGTGAAGGTGGCCAGGTCTATGGACCAGTCCAGGGGATGCCCAAGAAAGCGTCCCACCCCCCCGGCGAAGACGATGAGGGTGGAGGCGAGGAGAAAGGCCTTGGCCAGAAACTCTTCCACGCGCTGAAGAACGTTCGCTGGTCTGCTCATGTGCGGCAAAAAGGCCCCCCGGAGGCCGGGGGGCCGAAGGGCTACTTCCTCAAGGCCTGGTAGAGGGCGTCCCGCACCGCCTTGAGGCCGAGCCGCTCGTAGGCGGTCTCCGCCGCCTTGCGGAAGGCGGCGAGGTCCACGTCGCTCACGATGGTCATGCCCCGCTGCTGGACGAGCTGCTTGATGCGGGCCTCCTCCTGCTGGATCCGCATGGAGGTCTCCCGCCCGGCGCGCACGCACTCCTCCCGCAGGATCTGCCGGTAGTTGGCGGGCAGGCGCTGGTACCAGGCCTCCCCCACCACCTGGAAGTTGATGAGGAGGAAGTGCTTGGTCTCGTTGACGTACCTCAGCACTTCCCACAGGCTCATGTCGGGGATGTTGGCGTAAACCAGCTCGGCCCCGTCGATGGCCCGCTGCTGGAGGGCAGAGTAGATCTCGCCGAAGGGGAGGGCCACCGGGGTCGCGCCCAGGGCCCGCACGGACTCCTGCCAGACGGGAGCGGGCGGGGTACGGATCCTGAGGCCCCTGAGGTCCTCGGGCCGGCGCACGGGCTTATTGGTCATGAAGTGGCGGTAGCCCTGGACCCAGTTGAAGCAGACCACCCGGATCCCATACTGCTTGGCCAGGCGCTCAACCCAGCCCTGGACCACGGGCAGGCTGGCGAGCTTTTCCACCTCCTCGTAGCTCTCTACAAAATAGGGGCCGTTGAAGACGCCGAGCTCCTTCACATAGTTGCCGAGGCGGGCCCCGTCGGTGTTCTGCCCCAGGGGGATGCCCTGGCGGAGCTGCTCGATGATGTCCTCCTCAATGCCCAGCTGGGAGCTGTGGAAGACCAGGATCCGAAGATCCCCGCCCGTCCTTTGGGCCACCCGTTCGGCCCAGGCCTGGAAGCCCGCGTGGTAGGGGTGGTTGGGGCCCAGGACGTGGTTGAAGCGCAGGGTGTAGGTCTGGGCCAAGGCCAGCCCCAAAACCGCCGCCAACGCCGCCGCTATCCGCTTCATCTCCACCACCTTTCCCTTCGTCCCACTATATACACCTCAGTCCCATATAGTGTCAAGCTCCGGCCTTATCCCATATAATGGGAGCTATGAAGGGGCGCGGCGGCAAGGCTTCCGAGACCAGCGGGGCCCAGACCCTCCTCAGGGGGCTTTGGCTTCTGGAACGCGTGGCCGACGGCGTTCACGACCTTCCGGGCCTGGCCCAGGCCTTGGGCCTAAGCCGGAGCACGGCCCACCGGATCCTCTCGGCCCTGGTGAGGGAAGGCTACCTGCGGCACGAGCCCAGGAAGGGCTACTTCCTTGGGCCCAAGCTCATCCGTCTGGGCTTCAAGGCCTACGGGAGCCTCCACCTGCCGAGCCTCGCCCGCCCCCACCTCGAGGCCCTGCGGGACGCCACCCTGGAGACCGTCCACCTGGCGGTCCTGGACGGGAAGGAAGTGGTCTACATTGACAAGGTGCCGGGGAAAAGGGAGCTCCTTCTCGCCAGCCAGATCGGGAGCCGCTTCCCCGCCCAGTCCACCGCCTTGGGCAAGGCCCTTCTCGCTTTCCTGCCGGAGGAGAGGTGGCCCATGGCCTTTACCCCGGGGCTCAAACGCACCCCCAACACCCTGAGCGACTTCGCCCGCTTCCGGGAGGAGCTCCTCGCCACAAGGGCCCGGGGCTACGCCCTGGACCTCGAGGAGAACGAGCCCGGCGTGCGGTGCGTGGCCGCCCCCATCCTCAACGGCCGGGGCGAGCCCGTGGCCGCCGTGAGCGTCTCCACCGCCGCCATTTACCTGGACGAGGAGAGGCTTCCCGAGGTGGCGGCCGAGGTGGTCAGGACCGCCCAGAGGATCAGCCGGGAGCTTGGGGGCTGAGGAGGGCTTTGGCGGCCCGCACCTTGGCCCGTACCGCCTCCAGGTTCCCCTGCAAAAGCCAACTTCCCCCCACGGCCAAAAGGTTGGGCAAGGCGGCGTAGTGGGGGAGGTGCTCCTCTTTGATGCCTCCCGTGGGCAGGAAGCGCACCTCGGGGAAGACCTCGGCGTAGGCTCTCAGGACCCGGACCCCCTGGAAGGGCTCGGCGGGGAAGAACTTCAGGGCGGAAAGCCCCAGGGCCAAGGCCCGCTCCACCTCGGTGGGGGTGAGGACCCCAGGGAGGTAGGGTACCCCCCGGGCCTGGGCCAGGGCGGCCACCTCCTCCAGAAGCCCCGGGGAGACGAGGAAGGCGGCCCCGGCCTCGAGGGCGGCTTCCGCTTCCTTAGGGCTTCGCACCGTGCCCGCTCCCAAAAGGAGGCCGCTTTTCCGTAGTGCCTTCAAGGCCTCGAGGCCCTTCTCCGTCCGCAAGGTGATCTCCAGCGCCCCAACCCCCTCCTCCTCTAGGACCCGGGCAAGCCCCAAAAGGTCCTCCCCTCCCCGCACCGTGAGGAGAGGGAGGAGGCGGCTTTCCGCAAGGACCGCTAGGGGATCCATGCCTTCCATGGTAGGGCATCTTGCCACCCTAGCAGACCACACCCCTCGGCGCCTCTCTCGGGGTGGACCCAACTCGGGGCAGCGCTCCACCTTGGGCGCCCCCTGGGCCTGGGCTGGGGGCTCGTTTCCCTGTGGGCGCGGCCCGGGGTCTTTCTTCCGCCCACCTTCCTCGAGGCGGGCCTCCTCCTCGCAGGTAGCCCTCCTCCGGCTCCCGGGGCTCCTGGCCGCGCTGCCCCCCGCCCTCCGGCAAGGCCCCCTGGGGTTCCCGTAGCTGACCGGGGGCTGACACGCCGGGGGCATGCTGGGGCCATGGACGTCAGGCTGGCCTTCCCCCTTTCCCGGGCGGAAGAGGCCCTTCCCCGCCTGCAGGCCCTGGGCCTGGGGGCGGAGGTCTACCTGGACCCCGCCCTCCTGGAGGAGGACGCCCTCTTCCAAAGCCTGAGGAGGCGGTTTTCCGGGAAGCTTTCCGTGCACCTCCCCTTCTGGAACCTGGACCTCCTCTCGCCGGACCCCGAGGTGCGGGGCCTCACCCTGCGCAGGCTCCTCTTCGGGCTGGACCGGGCGGCGGAGCTTGGGGCGGACCGGGCCGTCTTCCACTCGGGGATCCCCCACGGCCGCACCCTGGAGGAGGCCCTGGAGCGGGCCCTGCCCCTGGCGGAGGCCCTGGGGCTGGTGGTGCGGCGGGCCCGCACCCTGGGGGTGCGCCTCCTTCTGGAGAACAGCCACGAGCCCCACCCGGAGGCCCTGAGGCCGGTTTTGGAGGCCCATGCCGGGGAGCTAGGCTTCTGCTTTGACGCCGCCCACGCCCGGGTCTTCAGCCGAACCCCCGACCCCGGGCCCTGGCTCGCCCTGGCCCCCGAGCACCTGCACCTGAACGACACGGACGGGGTCTACGACCGCCACTGGAACCTGGGCCGGGGGGTCCTGGGCCACGGGGCGTGGCTCCGTCCCTACCTGGACCGGACCATGGTCCTGGAGGTGAGGGAGGACCCGGAGGCCTCCCTGGCTTTCCTTCAAGCGCTCGCCGGGGAAGGGCGGACGGCCCTTGACCGTCTCCTGATGGGAGAACGCTAAGGTGAGGCCATGCGGATCCTGGTGACCAACGACGACGGCATCTATAGCCCCGGCCTTTGGGCCCTGGCCGAGGCCGCCTCCCAGTTCGGGGAGGTCTTCGTGGCCGCCCCCGACACGGAGCAGAGCGCCACGGGCCACGCCATCACCATCGCCCACCCGGTGCGGGCCTACCCCCACCCCTCCCCCTTCCACGTCCCCCACTTCCCCGCCTACCGGGTGCGGGGGACCCCGGCGGACTGCGTGGCCCTGGGCCTCCACCTCTTCGGCCCCGTGGACCTGGTCCTCTCGGGGGTGAACCTGGGGAGCAACCTGGGGCACGAGATCTGGCACTCGGGCACCGTGGCCGCGGCCAAGCAGGGCTACCTCTTCGGCCTCTCCGCCGCGGCCTTCAGCGTGCCCCTCAACGGGGAGGTTCCGGACTTCGCCGGGCTTCGCCCCTGGCTCCTCCGGACCTTGGAGACCCTCCTCCGGTTGGAGCGGCCCTTCCTGGTGAACGTGAACCTGCCCCTTAGGCCCAAGGGCTTCCTCTGGACCCGGCAGTCGGTGCGGGCCTACGAGGGGGTGGTGATCCCGGGGGAGGACCCCATGGGCCGGCCCTTCTACTGGTTCGCCCCGAGGCCCCTCAAGGAGGCGGAGGAGGGGACGGACCGCTGGGCGGTGGCCCAGGGCTTCGTCTCCGCCACGCCCCTCCGCCTGGACCTCACCGACGAAACCCGGCTCCAGCCCACCCTGGCCCATGATTAGCGTCCTCATCCCCACCAGGGGGAGGCCCGGGTTTGTGCGGGAGGCCCTTCCACTTCCCGGCGCGGCGGGCCACGGCTACAGGGTGATCACCTGGTCCACCCGGCCCGCCAAAGCCCGGTAGAGGTCGGGGAAGCACCCCACCTCCACCCCCTCCACCACGTGGGGGGACACCCGGCACGTCCCAGGGGTCTTCCGCCCCTCTCCTTCCGGGGTGCACCAGCGGGGCTCCCCCTCGGCCAGGCCCCGCTCCAGAGCGCAGAGGTCGCACATCATGAGGAGGATGCCCTTCTCCTTGGCCACCTTGGCGAGCCGCTCCCCGATGGGGTTCCCTTTCTGCAGCACCAGGGTGTTGTCGTCAAAGAAGAAGATCCCCACCACCTCCACCCCGTGGGTCCCCGCCTCCAGCTGGGGGAGGATCATCTGGCCGAGTTTGTGGCTTGCCGCCCTAGGGCTTGAGAGCACGTAGGCCACGCGCACGGTTCACCTCCGCGAGCGCAGTATAGGGGATCTTCCTTTTGCATAGGGCCGCAGGGGGGGCCTTCCTGGGGTCCGGAGGACGTCTTCCTTCTCCCTCCGGACGGAGGTAGAGCTAGGCCCCTGGGAAACTCCCCTCCCTTGATCCTTGGCAGCTCCTATGCAAATCTGAGCCAAGATATGAACCACCTTGGAAAAACGGAAGTGTTCCTAAACCGCTTCGCCCTACGGCCTCTGAACCCCGAGGAACTCAGGCCTTGGCGCCTCGAGGTGGTTCTGGACCCTCCTCCGGGGCGGGAGGAGGTGTATCCCCTTCTCGCCCAGGTGGCCCGCCGGGCGGGGGGCGTCACGGTGCGCATGGGAGACGGCCTCGCCTCCTGGTCACCCCCTGAGGTCCTGGTCTTGGAGGGCACCTTGGCGCGGATGGGGCAGAACTACGCCTACCGCCTCTACCCCAAGGGGAGGAGGCCTCTGGACCCCAAGGACCCGGGGGAGCGGAGCGTGCTTTCGGCCCTAGCCCGAAGGCTCCTTCAGGAGCGCCTCAGGCGCCTCGAGGGGGTCTGGGTGGAGGGGCTTGCGGTGTACCGGAGGGAGCACGCCCGGGGGCCCGGGTGGCGGGTGCTTGGGGGGGCGGTCTTGGACCTTTGGGTCTCCGACTCGGGGGCGTTCCTCCTGGAGGTGGACCCCGCTTACCGCATCCTCTGCGAGATGTCCCTCGAGGCCTGGCTTGCCCAAGGCCACCCTCTGCCCAAACGGGTCCGGAACGCCTACGACCGGCGCACCTGGGAGCTTCTCCGGCTGGGAGAGGAAGACCCCAAGGAGCTCCCTCTCCCGGGCGGCTTGAGCCTCCTGGACTACCACGCTTTCAAGGGCCGCCTCCAGGGCCGGGAAGGGGGGCGGGTGGCCTGGGTGGCGGACCCAAAGGATCCGCGAAAGCCAATCCCCCATCTGACGGGCCTTTTGGTGCCCGTTCTGACCCTGGAAGACCTTCATGAAGAGGAGGGAAGCCTGGCCCTCTCCTTGCCTTGGGAAGAGCGGCGTCGGCGGACCCGGGAGATCGCCAGCTGGATCGGCCGGCGCCTGGGGCTGGGCACACCTGAGGCGGTGCGCGCCCAGGCTTACCGCTTGAGCATCCCCAAGCTCATGGGCAGAAGAGCCGTGAGCAAGCCTGCGGACGCCCTCCGCGTGGGGTTTTACCGGGCCCAGGAAACCGCCCTGGCCCTCTTGCGCCTGGACGGGGCCCAAGGATGGCCGGAGTTTCTCCGGCGGGCCTTGCTCCGGGCCTTTGGGGCGAGCGGGGCTTCCCTCCGTTTGCACACCCTCCACGCCCATCCCTCCCAAGGCCTGGCTTTCCGCGAGGCGCTGCGGAAGGCCAAGGAGGAGGGGGTCCAGGCCGTGCTGGTCCTCACCCCGCCCATGGCCTGGGAAGACCGCAACCGCCTGAAGGCCCTTCTTCTCAGGGAAGGCCTTCCCAGCCAAATCCTCAACGTCCCCCTCCGGGAGGAGGAACGCCACCGCTGGGAGAACGCCCTCCTGGGCCTCCTGGCCAAAGCGGGGCTTCAGGTGGTGGCCCTGAGCGGCGCCTATCCGGCGGAGCTCGCCGTGGGCTTTGACGCCGGCGGAAGGGAGTCCTTTCGCTTCGGGGGCGCGGCCTGCGCCGTGGGCGGGGACGGCGGCCACCTCCTCTGGACCCTCCCCGAGGCCCAGGCCGGGGAGCGGATCCCCCAGGAGGTGGTCTGGGACCTCTTGGAGGAGACCCTCTGGGCCTTCAGACGCAAGGCGGGGAGGCTTCCTTCCCGGGTCCTCCTCCTTCGGGACGGCCGCGTGCCCCAGGACGAGTTCGCCCTGGCCTTGGAGGCCCTTGCCCGGGAAGGCATAGCCTACGACTTGGTTTCGGTGCGCAAGTCGGGTGGGGGGCGGGTCTACCCCGTGCAGGGGCGCCTGGCGGACGGGCTTTACGTCCCCTTGGAGGACAAGACCTTTCTTCTCCTTACCGTCCACCGGGACTTCCGGGGCACGCCCCGACCCCTGAAGCTGGTGCACGAGGCGGGGGACACGCCCCTCGAGGCCCTGGCCCACCAGATTTTCCATCTGACCCGCCTCTACCCGGCGAGCGGTTTCGCCTTCCCCCGGCTTCCCGCTCCCCTTCACCTGGCCGACCGCCTGGTGAAGGAGGTGGGCCGGTTGGGGATCCGTCACCTCAAGGAGGTGGACCGGGAAAAGCTCTTCTTCGTTTAGTGCCCAAGCGGGGCGGAACCCGGGAAAGGCCCCGGTCTGGGCGCGTCGGGCCAGGGAGCCTTCCCCGCACGAAGCCCCGGGGGGAGAGGATCCGGCCTTCCAGGGTCACGGGGTTATTATCCCCTGACCTTCCCCTGACTTGCGCTTCTTACTTTGAACTCGGAGGTGAGAAACATGAAGCGAAGGGACATCCTGAAAGGTGGCCTGGCTGCGGGGGCCCTGGCCCTCCTGCCCCGGGGCCATACCCAGGGGGCTCTGCAGAACCAGCCTTCCTTGGGGAGGCGCTACCGCAACCTGATCGTCTTCGTCTACGACGGGTTTTCCTGGGAGGACTACGCCATCGCCCAGGCCTACGCCCGGAGGAGGCAGGGCCGGGTTCTCGCCCTGGAGCGCCTCCTCGCCCGCTACCCCAACGGGCTCATCAACACCTACAGCCTCACCAGCTACGTCACCGAGTCCAGCGCCGCGGGGAACGCCTTCTCCTGCGGGGTGAAGACGGTGAACGGGGGGCTCGCCATCCACGCCGACGGGACCCCCCTCAAGCCCTTCTTCGCCGCGGCCAAGGAAGCGGGGAAGGCCGTGGGGCTCGTGACCACCACCACCGTCACCCACGCCACCCCGGCGAGCTTCGTGATCTCCAATCCCGACCGGAACGCCGAGGAGAGGATCGCCGAGCAGTACCTGGAGTTCGGGGCCGAGGTGTACCTGGGGGGCGGGGACCGCTTCTTCAACCCCGCCAGGCGCAAGGACGGGAAGGACCTCTACGCCGCCTTCGCCGCCAAGGGGTACGGGGTGGTGCGCACCCCCGAGGAGCTCGTCCGTTCCAACGCCACCCGGCTCTTGGGCGTCTTCGCCGACGGCCACGTGCCCTACGAGATTGACCGCCGCTTCCAGGGCCTTGGGGTGCCGAGCCTCAAGGAAATGGTCCAGGCCGCTTTGCCCCGGCTTGCCGCCCACCGCGGGGGCTTCGTCCTTCAGGTGGAAGCGGGGCGGATTGACCACGCCAACCACTTGAACGACGCCGGGGCCACCCTTTGGGACGTGCTGGCGGCGGACGAGGTCCTGGAGCTCCTCACCGCCTTCGTGGACCGGAACCCGGACACCCTCCTCATCGTGGTCTCGGACCACGCCACCGGGGTAGGGGGGCTTTACGGGGCCGGGCGGAGCTACCTGGAGAGCTCCCAAGGGGTGGACCTCCTGGAGCCGCAGCGGGCGAGCTTTGAGCACATGCTCCGCGTCCTCGGCCAGGCCCCGGAGGCCTCCCAGGTCAAGGAGGCCTTCCGGGCCATGAAGGGGGTGGACCTCGAGGACGCCGAGGCGGAAAGGGTGGTGCGGGCCATCCGGGAGAAGGTCTACTGGCCGGAGGGGGTGCGCCAAGGGGTCCAGCCCGCCAACACCATGGCCTGGGCCATGGTGCAGCGGGACGCCCAGAAGCCCGACCGGCCCAACATCGGCTGGTCCTCGGGGCAGCACACGGCGAGCCCCGTGATGCTCCTCCTCTACGGCCAGGGCCTGCGCTTTGTGAACCTGGGCCTCGTGGACAACACCCACGTCTTCCGCCTCATGGGGGAGGCCCTTGGCCTCCGCTACCAGAACCCGGTGATGAGCGAGGAGGAGGCCCTGGAGATCCTCAAGGCCAGGCCCCAGGGGATGCGCCACCCCGAGGACGTCTGGGCCTAAGGGCCCGGGTCGCGGGATCGGCCGGGGCCCGGTTCCCCTCCGTGGGAGCCGGGCCTTTTGGCTTCCTGGGCGGGAACCTTGCCCCCGCCGAGGGGCAGGGCCCGCCCCGCCACCAGGAGGTAGGCCTCCTGAGCCGCCTCGGCCAAAAGGGCGTTCACCTGGCCCAGGAGGTCCCGGTAGCGGCGGGCGAGGGGGTTTTGGGGGACGATCCCCATCCCCACCTCGTTGGAGACGGCGATGACCCTCTTGCCGCTTTCCTCCACCGCGCTTAGGAAGCGCCTCGCCTCCAAGAGGGGGTCCAGGCCCCGTTCCATCAGGTTGGCGACCCAGAGGGTGAGGCAGTCCACCACCACGGTGGGGTGGCGGGCCCGCTTCAGGGCCCCCACGAGGTCCAAAGGCGCTTCCAGGGTCTCCCAGGTGGGGGGGCGCTCCTCCTGGTGGCGGCGGATCTTCTCCGCCATCTCCTCGTCCCGGGCCTCGGCGGTGGCGACCAGGGTGGCGAAGGGCCCGGCGAGCCTCTGGGCGAAGCGGCTCTTGCCGCTTTTCGCCCCGCCCAGGAGGAGGACGAGGCCGGGGGGTGGGGGCGGGTCCGGGCACCCCACCGGGGCTTTCGCCTCGGTGGGGCTTGCGGGGAAGGCCCTCCCCGTGAGCCCCAGGGCCCGGTGGAGGGCCCTTAGGTCCAGGTGGCGCTCCAGGGCGTCCGCCAGGGCCTCAAGGCCCTCCTCCAGGCCCCGCGCCTCCCGGCCGAAGAGGGCCTTCTGCACCCCGGGGTTTTCCAGGAGGCCGTGGAGCCAGGTGGCGAGGAGGCTTCCTTCCTGGTGGAAGAGGGGGAGGCCCTGGCCGTGGTGGATCTCGTACCCCTCCACCTCGAGGCCCTCAAGCCTCCCCCAGTACCCGGAAAGCCCCCGAAGCCGCACCCGCCTCCGCTCCACCGTCTTCTCCCGCGCCATCCGCACCCGGTAGGGGAGGAGGCCGAGGCCGGGGAAGTGGCCCCTTTCCTCCACCCCTTCCTCGTCCAGGAGGGCTTCGGAAAGCATCTCCGCCCCTCCGCAGACGGCGAGGACGGGCTTGCCCGCCTCCAGGTGCCTCTGGATCAAGGGGAGGAAGGCCCGAAGCCAGGGGAGGTCCCGCGCCGGGAGGCGGCTTCCCGGGAGGATGAGAAGCCAGGCCCCTTCCGCCTCCTCGGGGCTATGGGCGTAGACCACCTGGGCGAGCTCGGAGAGGGGCCAGAACTCGTCCAGGTTGGCGGCGTGGGGGTAGCGGAGGAGGGCCACCTTGGGGCCATTCCCGGCGGGCTGGCGGTAGCGGAACCCGTCCTCCTCGGGGAGGGCGAGGGGAAGGAGGGGGAGGGTGCCGAGGACGGGGAGGCCGGTCCAGTCCCTGAGGAGCGCGTAGGCGGGCTTCAGGAGCTCCAGGTCCCCCCGGAACTTGTTGAAGGCGAAGCCTATGAGCCTCTTTCGGTGCTCCCCCAGGAGGGCCCAGGTGCCGTAGAGCGCCCCCAGGGCCCCGCCCTGGTCCACGTCGGCCACCAGGAGGGCCTTGGCGTCCGCCCACTCGGCTACCCTTAGGTTCGGGAGGTCGGGCCAGAGGTTCCGCTCCACCGGGCTTCCCGCCCCCTCCAGCACCAGGAGGTCGTACTCGGCGAGGAGGCCTTCCAGGGCCTCGCGGACGGGGGCCTCGAGGTGGGGCCTCCTTTCCTTCCAGGGAAGCCCGGAGAGGAAGGGGTCCACCTTCCCCCACACCACCACCTGGGCGCCCCTCTCCCCGAAGGGCTTCACCAGGACGGGGTTCATGCGCACCTCGGGCTCTACCCCCGCCGCCAGGGCCTGGAGCCACTGGGCGGAGGCCATCTCCCCGCCCCGCACCACCCGGGCGTGGTTCGCCATGTTCTGGGCCTTGAAGGGGGCGGCCTCGAGGCCAAGCCTTTTGAAGTGGCGGAGAAGCCCTGCCGCGAAGAGGCTTTTCCCCACCCCGCTTCCCGTGCCCCAGACGATGAGGGCCTTAGCCCTTCCCAAGGCGCACCTCCACGGCCTTGAGGATTGTTTGGGCGTCCTCCAGGGCCTTCTTGGCCTCCTCCAGGTAGCGGGCAAGCTCCGGGGTCATGCCCTGAGTTTACCCGCGAGGACCTCCTCCAGGGCGAGGAGGAGGGCCCTTATGGCCTCCTCCCTCTGGGCGGAAAGCCTGAGCCACTCGGGGAGGCCAAAACTGGTGCAGTCCCGCACCCTTATGCCCCTTTCCCTCAGGGCCTTCGCCACCTCCGTGGCCCTTCCCACCCGCACCATGAGGAAGTTGGCGGGGCTTTCCCGGACCTCGAGGCCAAGCCTCCTAAGCCCCTCGGCGAGGAGGCCCCGGAGGCGGAAGAGCTCCCTTTTGCTCCCCTCCAGCCAGGCCCGGGCCTCCGGGTCCAGGTGGGCGTGGAGGAAGGCCTCCCCGTAGACGGAGAGGGGCCAGGAAGGGGCCAGGTTCTGGAAGTGGGTGAGGTCCAGGGGGGCCAGGAGGTACCCCGCCCTGACCCCCGTGAGGCCGTGGGCCTTGTTGGGGCTGTAGAGGCGGAAGGCCGTTTGGGGGAGGGGCGGGGGGGATTCCATGAGGTCGTAGTAGGCGAGGTCCAGGACCAGGGCGCCCCCTGCGCGCCTGGCCGCCTCCTCCAGGAAGGGGTAGACCTCCCCCGTGGGGTTGTTGGGCACGCAGAGGAAGGCGAGGGAACTTTTGGGAAGGAGCTCCAGGAAGGCCTCGGGGCTTTCCGCCTCCCAGAGGGGCAGATCCAGGGCCCGGGCGGCCCGGGCGTACTCGCCGAAGGTGGGGGGGAGGAGGAGGATGGGCCCCCGCAGGTAGGTCCAGCGGGCCAGGCGGTGGATGAGCTCGCTCGTCCCCGTGCCCACGGCCACCTGTTCGGGAGAGACCCCGTGGGCCTCGGCCAGGGCCCGGCGTAGCCTCCGGTAGAGGGGGTCGGGGTAGCGGCTCGGGTCGGCCCTTCGCAGGTAGGCCAGGGCCACGGGGTTGGGGCCTAGGGCGTTGGCGTTGGTGGAGAAGTCGTAGAGGGGCTCGGGGCCCTCGTCGGTGCCCCCGTGGATGGGGCGGAGGACGTCGTCCAGCATGCCTTCCATGGTAGGGAAGCCGCGGGAGGCCGAGTGGGGCCCAGGCTAAGGACGGAGGCGGAGGGCCCCCTCCCGCATCCGGGCGAGGACGGCCTCGAGGCGGGCCGCCTCCTCCTCGGTGTAGGCGTGGAGCTCTAGGGGAAGGCCGGGGAAAGCCTTTCGGGCCAGGCGGTGGAGGTCCTCCCGGCGGGGCCCCTGGTAGAGGAGGAGGAGGTCCACGTCGCTTCCCACCGAGGCTCTTCCCCGGGCCCAGGAGCCGAAGAGCCAGGCCTCGAGGAGGGGAACCTCCTTCTCCAGGGCCTTAAGCCCCTCCTCGAGGCGGAGGAGGAGCTCCTCCCTCGTCCATCTGGGATAGAACACCTTCACAGTAGGCATACACCGCCTCCGCGTGTCCCAAAAGGCGCTCGGCCTCGCCCCGCCGGTAGCGCTGAAAAGGGGCGCCCTCCGGCAAGGCGTCGGGGTACCGGCTTGGGATGTAGGCCTTGTCCAGCTCACTGGCGGCATCCAGCAACGCCTCGGGCACGGGGAGCTTTTGGGCCAGCTCCTCCAGGAGGCCCGCCACCGAGTGGCCCCAGGCCACGGCTCCCAGCCTCTGGAAGACGGCCTTCACCGCCTTTTCCGCCGCCTGTTGCGCCGCGAAGGCCGCCCACTCAAAAAACCCTTCCCGCAGGGAAAGCCTGGCCTGCTCCAGGTCCCGCTTGGCCTGAAGCAGGAAGTCCCGGCTCCGCTCCACCTCCAAAGCCTACCAAAGCCCCGTGGCCGCCGCGAGGAGGAGGCCCACCCCGTAGCCCAGGCCCCCCACGAGCCAGAGGGCCTTCCGGGTGTGGGAAGCCTTGGGGGAGGGGGCCAGGGGGTTCAGGGCGTAGGCCCCCCGCTTCCTCAGGCGCACCCCGAGCCTCAAGGCCAGGGCGGCCATGGGGAAGCCCGCGTTGGGGGAGGGGGTCTTGCGGGCCTCCTGCAAAAGCCTCCCCCAAAGCCCCGGGGGGCAGAGGAGAAGCCCGGTGAGCCGGGCCGGAAGCAGGTTCAGGAGGTCGTCCGCCCGGGCGGCGAAGGCGCCCCTGGCCCCGTGCTCCGGGTAGCCCCACATGGCGTCGGCGGTGTTGGCGTAGCGGTAGAGGGCGGCCCCCCCGAGGCCGAAGAGGGCGTAGTAGAGGAGGGGGGCGAGGAGGCTATCCGAGAGGTTCTCCGCGAGGCTTTCCAGGGCGGCCTCCCGCACCTCCTCCGCGGAGAGGTCTTCCGTTCTCCGGCTCACGATGCGGGAAAGGCGCCTTCTTCCCGCCTCGAGGCCCTCTTCCAGGGCCTTCTCCACCCCAAAGACCTCCAAGAGGAGCATCCTCAGGCTGAAGAGGGGCTTGAGGAGGAGGCCCAGGACCACCCACCCCCAGGCCAAGGGCCTCAGGAGGAGGTCCAGGAGAAAGGCGGGCAGGGCGAAGAGGAGGGCCCCCAAAGCCCAGTAGAAGGCCCCGGACGGGAAACCCCGGACCCTCCTCCAGGCCCAGGCGAGGTACCGCCCCATCCAGACCACGGGGTGGAGCCGGGAAGGGGGCTCCCCGAAGAGGGCGTCCAGGAGGAGGGCGAGGAGGAGGCTCACGGGAAGCGCTCCCGGTAGCGCAAAAGGGGCTCCCTTTGGCGCCAGCCCGCCCGCTCTAAAAGGGGTTCGTCCGGCCAGGCGCGGGGGTAGCCCAGGCAGAGGTAGGCCAGAAGCCGGTAGTCCGGTGGGGCTCCCAGAAGCCTGGCCACCGCTTCGGGTTCCAGGATGCTCACCCAACCCACCCCGATCCCCTCGGCCCGGGCGGCGGTCCAGAGGTTGCCCACGGCCAGCACCACGGAGTAGGCGAGGGTCTCGGGCATGGTGTGGTGGCCGAGGCTCCTCGCGACGGGCCTTTGGAAGACGGCGAGGTGCAGGGGGGCCTCGAGGAGCCCTTCAAGCCGCAGACGGTCGTAGACCCGCTGGGCTTTTCCCTGAAAAAGGGCCCTCTCCCGGGCCCTTGCCTCTTGGTGGAGGGCGAAGACCCTTTCTTTTGTCGCCCTTTCCCGGATCTCCACGATGGCCCAGGGTTGGGTGAGCCCCACACTTGGGGCGGCGTGGAAGGCTTGGTAGAGCCTTTCCAGAACTTCCTCCGGAATGGGGTCGGGCCGGAAGTGGCGGATGTCCCGGCGGGTAAGGAGGGCCCGGTAGACCGCCGCTTTCTCCGCTTCGCTAAAGGCCGTGGTCCTTCGGGAGGAGTTCGCCATAAAGCCCCACCACCTTCCCCACCACCAGGAGGGCCGGGGAGGGGAGCCCTTCCCCGAGGCCCGGGAGGTCTTCCACCCGGCCCAGCCGCACCGCCTCCCCCGGCCAGCCCACCCGGGCGAGGAGGGCGAGGGGGGTTTCCGGAGGAAAGCGTTCCAAAAGCCTTTCCTTGAGCCCTCCCAGGGTGTGGAGGGGCATGAGGAGGACCAGGGTGTCCGCCCGGGGGAGGGGGAGGGCGGGGTCGTGCCCCGTGGCCACGGCGAAGCTCCGGGCAAGCCCCCGGTGGGTGAGGGGGAGGCCCAGGGCGGAAAGGGCTCCCACGGCGCTCGTCACCCCCGGGACCACCTCAAAGGGGATGCCCGCCCGCCTCAAGGCCAAGGCCTCCTCCCCGCCCCGCCCGAAGACCATGGGGTCCCCCCCCTTGAGCCGGGCCACCACCCGCCCCTCCCGGGCCAGGGCGATGAGCCTCGCCGTGATGGCCTCCTGGGGGGTCTTTCCCCCGTAGCCCTCCTTGCCCACGGGGACGAGCTCTCCCTTGGCCAGGGCGAGGACGCCGGGGTGGACCAGGCGGTCGTGGAGGACCACCTCGGCCACCTCCAAGACCCTCAGGGCCTTCAGGGTGAGGTGCTCCGGACCTCCAAACCCCGCCCCCACCAGGTAGACCTTCCCCCTCATCGCCTCCTCGGGAAGAGGCGGTGGAGCCTCCCGTGAAGGGCGTCCAGGTCCTGGTAGAGGGCCTCGGCCTCTGCCCTCAAGGCCTTCAGGCGCCCCTCCATGGCCTCCACCGCCAGGAGAAGCCCCCGCCAGTAGGGCTCTTCGGGCTCCTGGGCGGCCCTTTCCTCCAGGTGGAGGAGGGCCTCCCTCAGGGCTTCCTCCAGGGCGGGGAGGGTCTTGGCCTCGGCGAGGCGCTTGAGCTCGGGCCGTTGCCCGAGCACGGGGGCAAGCTCCTCCCGCTCGTGGAGGAGGTCGTGGGCTTCCTTCTCCAAAAGCTCGCCGATCGCGATCCTCAGGGCCGAAAGCTCGTGGCATGCCATCTAGATCACCTCCAAAAGCTTTTCCCGATAGACCTCCCCCCCTTCCAGGTGGGCCTTCCGCAGGGGGAGGACGTCCTCCGGGGAGAGCCCCCCGTAGACCACCCCCTCGGGGTAGGCGATGAGGACGGGCCCCTTGCCGCAGCGGCTGAGGCAAGGGGTGGGGGTGAGCTGGACCAGGGGCCCGAGGTCCCTCAGGCCCTCCTCCAAGCGGCGCAGAAGCCCCAGGGCCCCCCTTTCCCGGCAGTCCTCCCCGGTGCAGAGGAGGAGGTGGGTGAAGGGCCCGTGGGGGTGGCGGCCCGGGGCGAAGAGGGCGTGGCGGAGGGCCCTTAGCCCCGCGATCTGGGCCTCCCGCCTCGGGGCGAAGCGGCCCAGGGGAAAGCGGTAGCGGCAGGTGTCGCAGGGGGCGTACCCGCCCTCCAGGGCCTCGCGGTAGCGGCCCTCGAGGGCCTCGAGGAGGGCGGGGTGGCCCATGAGGGGGGGGAGGACCTCCAGGTCCAGGCCCCCTGCCCGGCCCCTCAGCCTCTCCTCCACCACCCCCCGGAAGAAGAGGTGGGGGAGGAGGAAAACCCTCCTCGGCCTCAAGGCGGCGAGGCGCAGAAGGGCCTCCCTGGGCGTGGGCCTCGCCTTGGCGGCGTAGGCGGGTACCGTGGGCACCCCGGTTTTCTCCTCTATGAGCCGGGCGAGGGCCGCCCCTTCCGCGTTCGCCCCCGGGTCGGTGCCCCCCCTCAGGACCAGGACCGCCCCGTCCTGGGGCGTGGCCCCCCTGCGCCTAAGCCGCTCCGCCCAGAGGGCCACCAGGGCGGGGTGGGTGCCGAGGGGGCGGGCGAGGAGGAAGCGGGCCTTGGGGTACCTGACCCTGGCCGCCTCCAGAGCGAGGGGCAGGTCGGCCTTCAGGTGCCCCGCCCCGAGGAGGAGGAGGGGAAGGACCACTCCCCCTCCCCGCCTTGCAAGCTCCAGGGCACTTTCCAGGAGGGTGGGGCTTTGGTGCTCGATGAAGCCCAAAAGCACCTCCTCCCCGAGCCGCCTTTCCAGTCCCTTCCTGAGCCCCTGGGCCAGGGCCTGGGCCCTCGGGTCGGGGGAGCCGTGGGCGGCGAGGAGGATCACGGCAGGGCCTCCTCGGGGATCCCCAGGGATAGGACCCCCAGGGCCAGGGTGAGGTTCCCCCGCTTCGTCTTCTCCACGAGGAGCCTCGCCCCTTCCGCCAAGACGGCGGCCTCGGCCACCCCCCATAGCCCCGTGTGGCGGAAGACGGCCTCCGAGGGGTTGGGGATCCTCTGGGCGTTCAAGACCTCCTTGGGGTAAAAGCGCAAGGGGAGGCCCACCTCCTCGGCGAAGGCCAAAAGCCCCGCCTCGTCCCGCTTGAGCTCGGCGGTGGCCAGGACCCTAAGGCTTTCCCGGGCGAAGCCCCCTTCCTCCAAGAAGGCGAAGACCTCCCGCCGGATCTCCTCCAGGGGGGTTCCCCGGTTGCACCCGATCCCCAGGACCAGGGCAGGGGGGTGGGCGAAGAGGGCGGGGACGGGAAGGGGGAAGGCTTTGCGCACGGTGAAGAGGACCATCCCCTCAACCCCTTCCGTCCTGGGCTCCTTGAGCACCCGCACCATGGGGTAGCGCCCCAAAGGGCTTAGGTCCACGCAGTCCGACCAGAAGCCCACGGGCCTCCCGTCCACCAGGAGGGCGGAGACCTCCTTGAGGGGGCTCCAGTCGGGGACCCGGGCCCCCAGGGCCTTCGCCAGGAGGTCGGGGGCGGGGGCGTTTAGGCTGTCCGTCCCCGTGGTGAGGACGGCCTCGCCCCCCAGGGCCTCGGCGAGGTGGCGGGCTAAGGGGTTCGCCCCGCCCAGGTGCCCGGCGAGGAGGGGGACGAAGTAGCGTCCCTTGAGGTCCACCACCAAGACGGCGGGGTCCACCCGTTTGTCCAGGATCAGGGGGGCGATGGCCCGGAGGACGATCCCCGAGGCCATGACGAAGACGTGGCCGTCGTGGAGGGGCCAGGTCTTGAGGAGGAGTTCCTTGATCGGCTCCTCAAAGTAGACCGCCCCCTCCAAGAGGCCCCGGTACTTGGCCGCGGCGTAGAGGGTGCTCCCGGGGAGGACCCGATGGATCCTCTCCGCCACGGCGAGGCCGGGGAGGGTGAGGGTGTAGACGGCCACCCTCTCAGGGCGCAAGGGCCCAAGCTCAGGCATCCCGCCTCCCCGAGCTAGCCCCTTCGGGGCTGACCAGGGAGAGCCCCGGGGTTTCCCCGGGGAGGGCTTCCTTGGTGTCCAGGTCGTACTTCAGGGCGTAGCCCCTGGGGGTGAGGAAGGTGCCCTCGTAAAAGCGGCTTTGGCGGTTGCCGATGACCACCGTGGTGAGCATGCCCGCCTCCGCCTCCCTAAGCCCTTCCAGGGTGGTGAGGGCGACCTCCTGCCGCTTGCGGTAGGCGCTCTTCACCAAGGCGGCCGGGGTCTCCTTGGGGCGGTATTCCAGGAGGATCTCGGCGCTTTTCCTAAGCTGCCAGTCCCGCCTTTTGCTTTGGGGGTTGTAGAGGACCACCACGAAGTCCCCCTGCCCCGCGGCGTGGAGCCTCCGCTCTATGAGGGGCCAGGGGGTGAGGAGGTCGGAGAGGCTGATGAGGCAGGTGTCGTGGGCCAGGGGGCTTCCCAGGAGGCTCGCCACGGCGTTGGCCGCCGTGACCCCGGGGATGACGGCGAGGAAAACCTCCCCTTCCTCCCCGGCGAACCTTCCGGGAAGGCCCACCCCCCCGTCCACCCGCTTTAGGCCCCGCTCTTCCATGAGCTCCAAGACGGGGGCCGCCATCCCGTAGATCCCCGGGTCTCCCCCGGAGACGAGGGCCACCCTTTGGCCGGAAAGGGCCCGCTCCAGGGCCTCCTCCGCCCGGTCCAGCTCCTCGGTCATGCCCTTCCTGACCACCTCCTTCCCCGCAAGGAGCCCCATCTCTTCAAGGAGCTTCACGTAGGTGCTGTAGCCGATGACCACCTCCGCCCCTTCCAGGGCCTCCCGGGCCCTTTGGGTAAGGCCCGGAAGGTCCCCGGGGCCCATGCCCACCAGAAAGAGTTCTCCCATGCCCTCACCTCCTATAGCGGTGTTTAAAGCTGGGGTCGTAAAGCAGGCTCCTTACCCCCTTGGCCCGTAAAGCTTCTCCCACCAGATAGACCGTGGTGTCCCGGGCGGGGAGGTGGGCGAGGCCCTTAAGGTCCGTGAGCCCCACCTCCTCCCCCGGTTGGGCCACCTTGTGCCCGTAGAGCACCGGGGTGTCCCCGGGAAGCCCCGCCTCCAGAAGCTCCCGGGATAGCCTCCTTGGGTGCATCCCCGAGAGGTAGACCGCAAGGGTTAGCCCCTTGCGGGCAAGGCTTTTGGGGTCCTGGCCCTCGGGGACAGGGGTCCTGACCCCAAGCCGGGTGAAGGCCACCGCCTGGGCCACCCCGGGGGCGGTGAGGGAGAGGCCCGCCCTCGCCGCCAGGGCGAAGGCCGCCGTGACCCCGGGCACCACCTCCACCCCCACCCCTAGGGCCTCGAGGGCCTCCTTCTCCTCCAGAAGGGTCCCGTAAAGCCCCGGGTCCCCCGAGTGGAGCCGGACCACCCCCCCGCCCTTCCGGGCCTCCTCGGCCAGGGCCAGGACGATCTCCTCCAAGGTCATCCCCTTGGAGTCCAGAAGCGCCGCTTTTGGGGCAAGCTCCCGCAAGGCCCCTTCGGGGAAGAGGCTTCCCGTGTAGAGGACGAAGCGGGCCTCTCCCAAAAGCCTCGCCCCCTTCACCGTGAGGAGCTCCGGGTCCCCGGGCCCCCCGCCCACCACGTGCACCACGGGCCTCATCCTTCCCCTCCTTTTCGCCAAAGCCCCACCAGGGTCCAATAGTCCCGCGCCACCCCCTTGGCCGCCCCCAGGGGCAGGACCCGTTCCCCCGGCATCCCCAGGCGCAAAAAGGCCCACCCCTCCCGGTCGGGAAAGGCCCTTTCCAGGGCCTCGAGGTCCTTGGCCTTGTAGACGAAGACGCTCTGGAAGCGGTCTAGGCCCTCTGGGTCCACGGGGCCAAGCCCCGTCACCGCGGCGAACCCCTCCTCCCCCAGGGCGATGGGCTTGAGGAGGCTGGCCGCCGCCAGCTGGTGGGCGCTGATCCCGGGAACGGCCTCCACCGCCACCCCCTCCAGGTGGGGGAGGAGGTTCAGGGGAGAGGCGTAGAGGAGGCTGTCCCCGAGGACCAGGTACCCCCCTTCCCCGTAGCGGGAAAGGGCCTCCCGGACCCTGCGGGCCGCCTCCCTCCTCGCCCTCTCCGCCTCCTTGGGGTCCCCTCCGGTGAAGAGGGGCAAGGGGAGGAGGGGCTTGCCCTCGGGGAGGAAGGGCCGGGCGATTCCCAGGGCGACGGGCTCCCTCCCCTCCTCCTTGGGGTAGAAGAGGACGGGAAGCCTTTGGATGAGCCTTAGCGCCTTCAGGGTGAGGAGCTCGGGGTCGCCGGGGCCCAGGCCGATCAGGTAGAGCTTCATGCGCCCTCCTTGGTCACGGCGAGGAGGGTGATGGGGTTTTGCGCCTCGAGGCGGTGGTAGCGGGCGAGGGGCACCACCCGGCTCGCCTGGACCTGGAAGCCCTCCAGGGGGAGCCCCGTTCCCTTCAGGAAGCCGTAGGCCGCAAGGAGGTTCTCCAGGGTGATGGCCGCCACCACGAGCCTCCCCCCGGGCCTCAGGGCCTTTAGGCTCACCCGGAGGATCTCCTCAAGCTCCCCCCCGCTTCCCCCCACGAAGACGGCGTGGGGGGCGGGGAGGCCCTTTAGGGCCTCTGGGGCCTCCCCCTTGACCAGGTGGAGGTTAAAGGCCCCGAAGCGGCGGGCGTTCTCCACGATGTGGGGCCAGGACTCGGGGTTTTTCTCCACGGCGTAGACCTCCCCCCAGGGGGCAAGCCTCGCCGCCTCAATCCCCACGCTCCCCGTTCCGGCGCCGATGTCCCAAAGGACCCCGTCCGGGGGAAGGCCGAGGAGCCCCAAGGCCAAAAGCCGCACCTCCCGTTTGGTGATGAGCCCCTTCTTGGGCATCCTTTGCTCAAAGGCCTCGTCGGGGAAGAAGCCGAGCCTTGGGGGAAGGGGCCCCTTGGCCTCTAGGATGAGGACGTTGGGGTCCAGGAAGCGCTCCTCGGCCACCTCCTTTAGGCCCGCGAAGCTCCGCACCCTTTCGTCCTCCTCCCCAAGCCGCTCCGCCACGTGGGCCCGGGCGTCCACGCCCATCTCCAGGAGGGCCCGGGCGATCCCCGCCGGGGTGTGCTCGGGGTCGGTGTAGACCACGGAGAGGGGGGAGAGGCTGAGCTCCAAAAGCACCCCGCCCAAAGGCCTTCCGTGGAGGGAGAAGAAGCGGGCCTGGTCCCAGGGGAGCTTAAGCCTCGCGAAGGCCTCCTGGAAGGCGGTGGGGGCGGGATGGACCTCGGCCTCGGGGAAGCGTTCCAGGACCCTTTTGCCGATCCCGTAGAAGAGGGGGTCCCCCGAGGCCAGGAAGGCCACCTTCTTCCCCTCTTTAAGCCGCGCCTCCGCCAGGTCCAAAAGGGCCTCCAGGGGGCCCTGGACGGGCACCTTCTCCCCGGGGTGGTCGGGGAAGTGGGCGAGGTGGCGCCTGCCGCCGATCAGGACCTCCGCCTCCTCCAGGCGCCTTAGGGCCTTTAGGCTCAGGCCCTCCCGGCCCCTCGCGCCCATCCCGATCACGTAGACCATCTACCCCTCCCTGTAGGCCCTGGAGGTGTCCACCCCCCCGTCCGCCGCGAGGCGGATCAGGGCGTGGAGGGCGGCCACCACCAGGGTGCTTCCCCCTTTTCGGCCCTCCGTGACGATCCAGGGCACCGGGGCTTCCATGAGGGCCCGCTTGGCCTCCAGGACGTTCACGAAGCCCACGGGCATCCCCAGGACCAGGGCGGGCCTCGCCCCTTGCCGGATGGCCTCCACCAGGGCGAGGAGGAAGGTGGGGGCGTTCCCCACCCCCACGATGGCCCCGTCCAGAAGCCCCTTTTCCCAGGCGTAGGCCACCGCCGCCTCGGCCCGGGTTCCCCCCGTGGCCTTGGCCCTTGCCACCACCTCAGGGTGGGCGAGGAGCTCCACCACCTCGTTGCCGAAGAGCCTGAGCCTTTCCGGGTTTAGGCCGCAGGCGATCATCCGGGCGTCCACCAGGATCCGCGCCCCCGCTTGGATGGCCTTTAGCCCCGCCTCCACCGCCCCTTGGCTAAAGCGGGTGAGCGCCTTGTACTCAAAGTCGGCGGTGGCGTGGATCATCCGGCGCACCACGGGCCACTCCAGGGGGGAGAAGCCGTGGGGCCCCGCTTCCTGGTCCACGATGCGGAAGCTCTCCTCCTCTATGGCCCGCCCTTTTTCCGTCATCTGGTGGGCAGGGTTTTTCTGCGCCTTGATCAGGTCATCCACGGTACACCTCCCTGTCGGGCCAGGCGGCGAGGCACCGCCCCTCGTCAAAGTCGGTGAGGGCCACGCTCACGAAGGGCCTCTCCCCGATGTAGGCCTGGAGCTTCTCCTGGGCCAGGCGGACGAGGTTCACGAAGAAAAGCTCCAGGCCCTCTTCTAAGGCGATCTCCAGGAAGCGGCGGGCGGTGGCCGCCCCCTCCGCCTCCTTGAGGGCCTTAGGGCTTGCCCCCGCCTCCTTGAGGAGGGAAAGGAGGAGGGAGAGGTTCACCTCGCCCCCGGCGGCGTGGGTCATGGTCTTGCCGTCGGCCATCTTGGAGATCTTCCCGATCATTCCCACGACGCGCACCACCTCTACCCCCACCTTCCTGGCGGCCCGGAGGACGTCCCCCACGAAGTCCCCCATCTCTATGAAGGCCATCTCCGGGAGGTGGGGGAGGAGCCTTTGGGCGAAGCGCTCGCTCTTGCCCCCCGTGGTGGCGGCGATCTCTAAGAGCCCGTTCGCCCGCGCCACCCCCACCGCCTGGACCACGCTCATGCGGAAGGCGCTGGTGGAGTAGGGCTTCACCACCCCCGTGGTCCCGAGGACGGAGAGCCCCCCGAGGATCCCGAGCCTGGGGTTTAAGGTCTTCTTGGCGAGCTCCTCCCCGCCGGGGATGGCGATGGTGACGGCGAGGGGCCTTTCCGTCACCTCCCGCACCGCTTCCCAGATCATCCGCCTGGGCACGGGGTTGATGGCGGGCTCCCCCACGGGCACCCCGAGGCCGGGCTTGGTCACCACCCCTACCCCCTCGCCCCCCTCGAGGCGGTCTTCGCTCGCAAAGCGCACGAAGGCCTGGATCTCCGCCCCGTGGGTCACGTCGGGGTCGTCCCCGGCGTCCTTGATCATCCCCACCAGGACCCCGTCCCCCTTCCTTTCCAGGCGGAAGACCCGGAAGGGTTGCCGCCACCCCGCGGGAAGCCAGATGTCCACCACCTCCGGGGCTTCCCCGAGGAGGGCGAGGGCCGCGGCCTTGGCCGCCGCGGCGGCGTTTGCCCCCGTGGTGAAGCCGATGCGGCTTCCCTTCTTGTCCCGGGGCGGGGGGTAGGGGTGGCTCATGCGGGCCTCAGGGCGTAGAGCCTCAAGGAGACCAGGAGGCCGAAGAGGCCGAGGCCTAGGGGTAGGGCGAAGGCCTCGAGGTCCACCCCCCCGAGCTCCGCCAGGGCCAGAACCAGGGCCACGGCCACCACCGCCCACCCGAGGAGGCGGCTCGCCTCTTCCGCCCTTCGGGAGTCCTTGGCCAGGTTCTGCAGACGGCTCGCCAGAAGCCCGTCCACCCCGTCCACGAGGAGCATCCCCAGGGTGAAGAAGGCCCCGAGGCGCAAAGGGGAGAGCTCGGCGGAAAGGGCCAGGGCGGAAAGCTGGCTCGCCGTCTCAAACCCGAGGCCGAAGAGGACCCCGAGGAGGAGGGGGTTGAGGAGGGGAAGCCCTTTCGGGGGGGTAGGAGGGGTGGGCTTGAGGAGCCGGTAGAGGTTCAGGGCCGCCACCAAGAGGAGGAGGAAGGCGGGGAGGTGGAGGGCCTCGAGGTCCACCCGCCCGAGGAGGCTTGCCGCGGGGAAGGCCAGGAGGGTGACCACCCCCCCGTGCCCCAGGGCGAAGAGGACGCCGTTAAGGGGCGAGGGCCTCACCCGGGAAAGCCCGTCCACCGCCGCCAGGTGGTCGGGGTCCACGCCGTGGCGCATCCCCAGGGCCACGGCCAGAAGCTCGAGGCCCGTCACGGGGCACCTTCCTTTTGGTGGGAGGAAACGCGGGGCTTAAACCGGAACCCGAGGGTGTTTTCCATGCTTGCCTCCTTTCGCCCCTGCTCGGGGGCAGGTGAGGCGCGCACCGGGGCGGGTATCCGGGCTTCCGGCCAAGACGCTAGGCCTGTGGCTTAGGGCCGGTTACCGTTGCGGCACAGCGCCGGACTTTCACCGGTCTTCCCCCTTTTGCGCCCCAGGACATCCGGGCCCTGGGGCACCCCGGCCGCTCTCGCCCCTGTTTTACCCCGTTGCCTCCTCCCCGTCAAGGGCGAGGCGGACGAGCACCCTCCTGGGCCAGTCCACCGCCACCGCGCTTCCCGGGGGCACAAGGCCGTCCTCCCCCAAGGCCCTGAGCACCGCCCGCACCACCCCCCCGTGGGTGAAGAGGACCGCAGGGGCTTTAAGCCCCTCCAGGAAGCGGAAGACCCTTTCCTGGAAGGCCGAGAGGCTTTCCCCTCCCGGGGGGTGGAAGCCCTGGAACCTTAGGAGGGCCTCCTTGTAACGGGGGTCCAGGGTCTCCCAAAGGGCCCCCTCCAGCGCTCCGAAGTGGATCTCCCGAAGCTCGGGGTAGAGGCGGGGGGAAAACCCCGCAAGCTCCGCCGTCCGCCTCGCCCGGAGGAGGTCCGAGCTGAAGGCGGGAAGAGAAGGAAGCGCCCCCTTGAGCCTTCGCGCCTGGGCCTCGCCCTCCGCCGTGAGGGGGAGGTCCGTCCAGCCGAGAAGCCTTCCCTCCCGGTTCCAGAGGGTCTCCCCGTGGCGCACGAGCCAGAGCTCCATGCCCTTAGGGTAAGCTTTTCCCCGTGATGGACCCGGAGGTCTTCGCCCAAGCCCGGCTCCGCATGGACCAGCTCACCAAGCCCCCCCGCGCCTTGGGCTACCTGGAGGAGGTGGCCCTGCGCCTCGCCGCCCTCCAGGGCCGGGTGAAGCCCGAGCTCGGGCGGGGGGCGGTGGTGGTGGCCGCCGCCGACCACGGGGTGGTGGCCGAGGGGGTCTCGGCCTACCCCCAGGAGGTCACCCGGCAGATGGTCCTGAACTTCCTCCGCGGGGGCGCCGCCATCAACCAGTTCGCCCTGGCGGCGGACTGCGCCGTCTACGTCCTGGACGTGGGGGTGGTGGGGGAGCTTCCCGACCACCCGGGGCTTCTCAAGCGCAAGGTGCGCCCGGGGACGGCGAACCTCGCCCAAGGCCCCGCCATGACCCCGGAGGAGGCGGAGAGGGCCCTCCTGGCGGGCCGCGAGGCGGCGAGGCGGGCCATCGCGGAAGGGGCCACCCTCCTCGCCGCCGGGGACATGGGCATCGGCAACACCACGGCGGCGGCCGCCCTCACCGCCGCCCTCTTAGGCCTCCCTCCCGAGGCCGTGGTGGGCCGGGGGACGGGGGTGGGGGAGGAGGGCCTGAGGCGGAAGCGCCAAGCGGTGGCCCGGGCCCTCGCCCGCCTCCATCCGGGCATGGGTCCCCTCGAGGTGGCGGCCGAGGTGGGGGGGCTTGAGCTTGTGGCCATCGCCGGGATCTACCTCGAGGGGTACGAGGCCGGGCTTCCCTTGGTCCTGGACGGCTTTCCCGTGACCGCGGGGGCCCTTTTGGCCTGGAAGATGGCGCCGGGGCTTAGGGACCACCTCTTCGCCGGCCACCTCTCCCGGGAGCCCGGCCACCGCCACCAGCTGGAGGCCCTGGGCCTGAGGCCGCTTTTGGACCTGGACCTCGCCCTGGGGGAGGGGACGGGGGCGGTCCTCGCCATGCCCCTTCTCCGGGCCGCGGCCCGCATCCTCCACATGGCCACCTTCCAGGAGGCGGGGGTTTCCCGGGGGTGAGGCCCCTGTGTATGATCTCTTCATGGGGCGCTGGGAGCTGGAACGGGCCTGGGACCTCCTGGAGGAGGGGGATCTCCTCGAGGCCTTGGAGCACGCGGAGCGGGCCTACCGCAGGCACCCCAAGGACCCGGAGGCCCGGTTCCTCTACGGCTACCTCCGCTTCACCTCGGACGGGGCCTACGAAGGGCTCCGCCTCATGGAACTTGGGGCCAAGGCCATGGGTGGGGAGGCCTGCGCCGAGCTTTGGCGGATCTACGGCACGGAGTTTCCCGCCCACCTCCTGGACTTGGCCCGCTTTCTGGAGCGGCGGGGCCTCCCTCTCCCGGGGGACACCGCCTGGGCGGAGGCCGTTCTGGAGGAGCAGGGGCTTCCTCCGGAGGTGGCCCGGGAGGTGGAGCGGTGGCTCTACCAGGAGGACATCCCCTCCCTGGAAGGGTTTTTCCGCAAACGCCCTTCCCCCTATCCGGGCTACCTCCTGGTGCGCCTGTACCTGGCCCGGGGGGCCTTCCTTAGGGCGCAAGGCCTCGCCGGGGAGCTCGGGGAGGTGTGGGGCGGGGACTGGAGGGTGGAGCTGGCCCGCCTCCTCGCCCGTTTCCCCCAGGAGGGGCCGTCCCTGGCGGAGGAGGCCCGGCCCCTCCTCGCCCGGCGCCCCAAGGACCCCCACCTCGCCGAGGGGCTCGCCCTCCTGGCCCTGGGTGTGGGAGAGGGGAGGGTGGCCCTGGAGCTGGACCGGGCCTTTGACCCGCCCCTAAGGGCCCGGTTTCCCCACCTGGAGGAGCCTCTGGAGGCGGAAGAGGAGGGGAGGCCCCTGGTTCCCCTGGGGCTCTTCCTCTCCCCGGGCCGGGCCGACGTGTCCCCTCCACCCTTCGCTTGGGAGGCCTTCCGGTCCTGGCTTCCCCGCCTGGGGCTAGGGGAGCTCACCCTTTGGGGCCGCCCCTTCCTGCGCTCGGGCCTCCTTTCCCCGGAAGACGTGAGGCAGGAGATGAGGGAGGGGGTGATGCGCCTCCGCTTCCTGGAGGAGGGGAGGCCGCCCTTCGTGCCCTTGGCGAGCCTCGGGGAGCTCCTCGGGGCCTCCCCGGAGGAACGGGAGGCGGCCTCGGCCGCGGCCTCCCCCGGAGAGCTGGCCCACTTCCGCAAGGCCTTCCCCGATAGCCTCCTCCTGGAGCTCTACGCCCTCCTATACCGGCCCTTTGGGGATTGGCCCGAGGGGCGGGTGCGCCGCCTGCTGCGGGAGGAGCTCCCCTGGGGGGTGAGGGAGGCCCTGCGCCTACGCCTGGAGCTCGGGCGGGACCCCCTCGCCCCCCTTTCCCCTCCCGAACCCCCGCCCGGGGACCTATGGCCGGAGGAGTTCCTCTTCACCTGGCTCCTCCTGGCCCCGCCCGAGGAGGAGGTGGAAGAGGCCTTCCTCGTCCCCCCCGGGAACCGGGCCGTGAACCTGGACTGGCTCAACGTCTACCCCCTCCGCGTCCGCCGCCTCGAGGCGCAAAGGCCCTGGCGGAAGGAACCCCTTCCTGAGGGGGGCGGTCTGGAGGACTGGGCCCGCCGCCTGCCCCTTAGCCTCAGGACCTTTTGGCTTGTCGAACTGGAGGTGGATGAGGGCATGGGGCTGGAGGACCTCCTGGACCCGGAAACCCTTCGGGACCTCCTGGAGGGGCTAACCCCCGGCGCCCGCTCCCTCCTCGCCCGCCTCGTCCGGGAGGGAAGGCTTCCCCTTTCCCAAGCGGAGGAAAAAGCCCTTGCCCAACTGGAGCGGCGCTTCCTGGCCTTCGTGGGGGCCGGGGAGGTGGGCCTTCCTGGGGACCTGAGGCGGGCACTTTTCCGTGCGCTTTAGGTGCTCCGAGACCTCCGCCTCGCCCTGGCCCTCCTCACGGTGTTGCCCCTGGCCCCTAAAGGGGTCGGGGAGGAGGACTTCAAGCGGAGCGTGGCCTTCTTCCCCCTGGCGGGCTACCTCCTGGGGCTCCCCCTGGCCCTCCTCGCCCTCTTGCCCCTCCCTCCAGGGCTTTCCGCCGCCCTGGGGGTCGCCCTCCTCCTCGGCCTCACGGGCTTCCTGCACCTGGACGGCCTTTTGGACCTCGCGGACGCCCTCCTCGGGGCGAGGCCCAGGGAGGAGCGCCTGAGGATCCTCAAGGACCCCCACCTGGGGGCCTTCGCCTTCGGGGTGGGGGGGGTCTACCTCCTCCTCCTCTTCCAGGCCCTGGCCCTGGTGCAAGACCCCCTCTTCCTCCTCCTCTTCCCGGGGTGGGCCCGCTTCGCCTTCCTCCCCTTCCTCCACCGCTACCCCCTCTTGGGCCCGGGGATGGCCGCCTTGGTCCGGGGGGGGCCCTGGCCCTTTGCCCTCCTTCCCGCCCTGCCCTTCCTCCTCCTCTACCCCCTTCCCGCCCTCCTCGCCCTCCTCGCCGCCTGGGGGGTGGCCCGCCTGGCCTGGGCCCGCCTCGGGGGGCTGAACGGGGACGCCCTCGGGGCCATGATCGCCCTGGGGGAGGTGGTCCTCCTCCTGGCCCAGGCCCTGCTTGGGCCGGCTCCTTCCTCCCGTGCCGGGCCTGGTTTACCATAGGGCTATGTCCGAGGACCGCCTCCTGGAGCGCTTGGAGAAGCTGGAGGGGGTGGTGGAGACCACCGTGGCCGTCCTCCCTCCCCTAATCCAGGACCTCTCCCGGCGCATCGACGCCCTGCGGGAAGAGGTGAAGGCGGAGCTCAGGGAGCGGGAAGCCCGGCTGGAGGAGCGCTTCCAGGGCTTGGAGAAGCGGATCCAGGAGGTGGAGACCAAGCTGGAGAGTCGGATTCAGAACCTGGAGGCCAGGCTGGGGCGGCAGATCCAGGAGACGGAGACCCGGCTGGGGACCCGGATCCAGGAGGTGGAGGCCAAGCTGGAGGGGCGGATCCAGGGGGTGGAGGCCAAGCTGGAGGGGCAGATCCAGGGGGTGGAAAACCGACTGGAGGCCCGGATCCACGCGGTGGAAACCAAGCTGGAGGGGAAGATCCAGGAGGTGGAGGCCCGACTGGAGGGGCGGATCCAGGGGGTGGAGGCCAAGCTAGAGCGGCAGATCCAGGAGACGGAGACCCGGCTGGGGACCCGGATCCAGGAGGTGGAGGCCAAGCTAGAGCGGCAGATCCAGGAGACGGAGGCCCGGCTGGGGACCCGGATCCAGGAGGTGGAGGCCAAGCTAGACCGGCAGATCCAAGAGACGGAGGCCCAACTGGAGGCCCGGATCCACGCGGTGGAAACCAAGCTGGAAGGGCGGATCCAAGAGGTGGAGAACCGACTGGAAGCCCAGATCTTGGCCTTGCGCCAGGAGATGAAGGCCGAAATCGGTTCCGCCTTCAACAGGGTGATGCTCTATCTCACGGCCGTGGGGGTGGTACTGGCCCTTCTTTCCGTCTTCTTCCGCTAGGGCCTGTCCCTTTGCGGGGTAAGCTTTTTCCGTGGAGGAGCCCAAACGCCAAAAGCCCTACGCCAAGCCCCAAGGAGAGCGACGAGGTCTCCTTTTGGTCTACACCGGGGACGGGAAGGGCAAGAGCACGGCCGCCTTCGGCCTTGCCCTCAGGGCCCATGGCCGGGGGCTTAAGGTGCGGATTTTCCAGTTTGTTAAGCATGGAACCGCCCGCTTCGGGGAGCACCGGGCCTTCGCCCTCCTAGGCATCCCCATAGAAGGCCTGGGGGACGGGTTCACCTGGAGGAGCCGGGACCTCGCCCGCTCCGCCGCCTTGGCCCAGGAGGGGTGGGGGCGGGCCAAGGAGGTCCTCCTCTCCGGGACCTACGACCTGGTGGTCCTGGACGAGGCCACCTACCCCCTGCGCTACGGCTGGGTTTCCCTGGAGGAGTTCCTGGAAGTCTTGCGGGCGAGGCCTCCCCACGTCCACGTGGTGGTGACGGGGCGGGGCGCCCCCGAGGCCCTCTTGGAGTTGGCCGACACGGTGACGGAGATGCGGAAGGTGAAGCACGCCTTTGACCAGGGCGTCCCCGCCCAGAGGGGGATAGAGCACTGATGCGCCTTCTCCTCGCCGCCCCCCACTCGGGCGCCGGCAAGACCACGGTCTCCCTGGCCCTTCTCCTCGCCCTTAGGGCGAGGGGCCTAAGGGTGCAGCCCTTCAAGGTGGGGCCGGACTACATTGACCCCACCCACCTGGAGAAGGCCGCCGCCAGGAGGCCCTACAACCTGGACGGCTTCTTCCTGGACGAAACGGGCCTCCTCGCCCTCTTCCGCCACGGGGCGAGGGGGGCGGACTTCGCCCTGATTGAGGGGGTGATGGGCCTCTTTGACGGGAAGGACCCCCGGGGAGAGGTGGGCTCCACCGCCCAGGTGGCTAGGCTCCTTAAGGCCCCCGTGGCCCTGGTGGTGGACGCCAAGGGGATGGCGGGCTCCATCGCCCCCCTCGCCCTGGGCTTCCGGGACTTCCACCCCGGGGTGCGGGTGGTGGGGGTCTTCGCCAACCGGGTGGGCTCGGAGCGGCACGCGGAGATCCTGAAGGAGGCCCTAAAGGCCGTGGGCCTCCCCCTCTTGGGCTGGCTTCCCCAAGACCCCGCCCTCGCCCTCCCAGAGCGCCACCTGGGCCTGGTCCTGGCCGGGGAGGTGGCCCCGCCCCTCGAGGCCCTGAGGCGGGCCTTCCGCGTGGACCTGGAAGGGGTCCTCCGCCTCGCCGCCTCCGCCCCGCCCCTCCCCGAGGCCAGGCCCTTCCTCCCCCCGAGGCGCCCGCCCCGGGCCCGGGTGGCCTACGCCTGGGATAAGGCCTTCTCCTTCTACTACCCCGAGGCTTTGGAGCTTCTTGAGGCCTTGGGGGCGGAGCTCGTCCCCTTCAGCCCCCTCGAGGACGAGGCCCTCCCCAAAGCCCACGCCCTCCTCCTCGGGGGCGGCTACCCAGAGCTCTTCGCCGAAAGGCTTTCCGCGAACGTGGCCCTGCGGGAGGCCATCCGCCGCTTCCCCGGCCCCATCGTGGCCGAGTGCGGGGGGTACATGTACCTCTCCCAGGGCCTCTGGGTGGGGGAGCGCTTCTTCCCCATGGTGGGCCTGGTCCCGGGGGAGGCCCGCATGGCGGAGAGGCCCGTCCTCGGCTACCGGGAGGTGGAGGCCTTGCGGGATAGCCCCGTGGCCCGAAAGGGCCAGGCCTTCAAGGGGCACGAGTTCCACTACGCAAGGCTTCCCGCCTCGCCAAGCCCCGCCTGGCGCCGCCTGGGCGGAGAGGAGGTGGAGGGGTACACCGACGGGCGGGTGCTGGCGAGCTTCGTCCACCTCTACCTCCCCGCGAAGCCCGAGGGGGTGGAGCGGCTCCTCGGCCTGGCCTCGAGGGGCAAGGCTGCCGGGGCCTCCTAGGTAGGATCGCGGATCGGGGACCGGAGGGCCCTCTTTAGGGCAGGGAGGGCTGTTGGGATCGCCTTTTGTTTCTGGGACGCGCCGCTCTTTCGCCGACAACGTGTACGGGGCGTGGTCCGCCCTCCTGCCGTTGGACCGCCGCTTTACGCCGCACAAGACGTTCTCCAGGCGAGAGCCCGGCCGCTTGGGGATTCCCCGGCTCCGGGTTGTTGCTCACCGCACCGCGGATCGCCACCCGGTAAGGCCTGGTCCATCCACCTACCCTCCGTCCGGATCACGGGCTTTAGCCGGGGTCCGAAGGAGCGGGGCGCAGGGCCAGGCCCGTCCCCTGGTTCACCGCCAGGTGCCGGGAAGGCCGCTTAAGGACTCCTCCAGCCTCCGCCATCCCGCCTGCCCCAGGAGCTCCTCCAGCTTCCCCCCGCGCTCCACGGTGCCCAGGACCCCTCCGAAGACGGGGTCCCGCCAGAAGGCCCCCGTGTCAAAGGACTGCTTGTAGAGGCGGAAGGTCTCCCCGGTAGAGGGGTCGCGGGCATAGGTCTGGTCGGAAAGAAGGTTGGCCCAGGAGCGGCTCATCCAGGAGTTGAACTCCTCCCCCTCCTTGAGCATCCCCAGGACCATCCGCGTGAGCTCGGCGCTCGCTTGCCGGCTCCGCTCCGCCTCCAGGGCCGCCCAGCGGGGGTTCATGGAGAAGCCCAGCATTACCCCCGAAAGCGCCCCCGTCTCTCGGGCCAGGGCCTCGGAGGGCCCGTGCAGCAGGACCGCCTCCAGGGAAAGGGCGCAGTGGGCGGAGGAGGCGGCGGGGGAAGGCAAGAAAAACCCCCGGGCCCGGGCCTCCACCGTGGCCTGCCGCCGGAGGCCCCCCTGGGCCGCCCAGAGGCCCAGGACTTCCCGCCAGCTCTGGAACTGGTCCCCGGGCCGCCCCATGGCCATGAGCATGGACTGGTTCATCTGCTGCTCCCAGGCCCAGCGCACCCCCTCCAGGTAGCGGGCCACCCGGCTGGTCCCCCGGAGGGGCTGGACCTTGGAGACCTGCCAGGGGGCCCCCGTTTCCCAAGCCCAGAGTCCCTGGGCCAAGAGGGCAGGGACCTCCCCGGAAGACCCGGCGCAGAGGTACCCCGGGACCTGTCCCAGCTGGCCGTTCCAGAGGAGGATGGTGCTCGGGTTGCCGCCGAAGGGCGTGGCGACGGCCATGGCCTCCAGGTAGATCACGTCCCTGCGGAGGACCACTCCCCCCTTGGTGAGCTGGAAGGCGGGGGCGCGCAGGGTCCCGCCCTTGGCCACCACGCTTCCCTGGAAGGCGTACCCCTGGGGCACGGGCAGGTAGGCTGCCGGAACGCCCAGGAGGGGGTCCATAAGGGCCTCCGTCCGGTAGGGCACCCGGTCCTTTGGGGCCACGAACTCCAGGGAGCGGAGAAGCCCCCTCACCTCCTGCCGCTTTCCATCGGGAAGGTCCTGGGGCAGGTAGGCGCTCACGGCGAGGAGGGTCTTGGGGCCGGGCAGGAGGAGGTGGATGGCCTCGTAGCGGAGGCCGGAAAGGGCCGCCTGGACCTGCGGCTCCAGGGCAAAGAGGACAAGGTCCCCCATGGCTCCCTGGGTGAAGACCAGGGGATAGGCCAGGCCCTGGGCCCAAAGCATGAGGCCCCCTGAGGCCTGCCTGAAGTGGAGGGTGGCCTGCCCCCCGCCTATGCGCTTCGCCTCCTCCAGAAGGGGCTTGACCGCTTCCTTGGGGCTTTTCTGGGGCATGCCCCGCACCAGGACCACGCTCTCCAGGTCGGTGAAGAGGAGGCCTCCCGGGGAGAGGCTCACCCTCCACCCCTCCGGCAGGTCCACGGCAAAGCCGTGCAGGAGGTCCACCATCCGTTCGGCCCCCGCCGGGCCAGGCCACGCGCAAAGCAAGAGCAAAAGAACCAGCTTCCTCATCCCCTTGCCTCCTCCCATAGCTTCCGGAACTCGGGGTCCAGGGGGTTGTACCGCCCCCCGCCTCCCCGCAGGTGCACCATGTCGTGGGGGAAGAAGAGAAGCCACCAGAGGGCAAGGCCGAGTCCCAGGGCGAAGAGGACGGTCCCCAGGCCCTCGGGGAGGAGGAGCCCCGCCCCCGCCAGGGCCAGGGCCCCGTAGATCCGCCGGAAGTGCCTCCGGTAGACCCCCAGGGCCCAGGCGTGCACCCCCTCGGCCTCCCGGGGAGGGTAGAGGCTCCCCAGGAACCAGACCCGGCCCCGCTGGCCCAGGAGGTAGTCCTCCAGCCCCTCCACCTCCCGCCAGCCCACCCCCAGATGGGCCAAGACCTCGTCCCACCCGGGAAGCCCCAGGGGAAGGGGAAGCCCATCCCCGCCGAAGTCCAGCCGGAGCCGTCCCAGGAGGGGGTCAAGCCTCACGCCCTTCAGGGCCCCCCGGGGATAAAACCTGCCCTCGTAACGGAGCCCCTCGGGCTCGAGGGCCACGGCGTACCCCGTGCGGCGGAAGTGGAGGGCGAAGGCCCCGAGGAGAAGCACCCCCAGGAGAAGGCTCCAAAGCTCCCGCGCCCAGAGCGCGAAGGCCAGGAGGGAGGCGCCGAGGAGCAGGGCCCACCAAAGCCGCCAGCGCGCCCAGGCCGGAAAGGCCAGCTCTTCCATGGCGCCCCCTACTCCCACCCGATCCAGGCCGCGAAGGCCCGCAGGTTCTCCTCAAAGAGGTCCAGGAAAGCCCTTATGGCCCCGTCCGCCACCCCGCCTGCCAGGTCCAGGTCCGCCTCCAAAACCGGGTCCCCTTCCTCGTCCAGGTAGGCCCGGGAAAAGCGCTTTTCCCGGTTCCACTCGTTCACCCGCTCCAGGCTGGGGGGATTGTCTGTGGAAAACCCCGCGTAGAGCAGAAGGCTCTCGCAGCTTCCTTCCCGGCAGTCCTGGAGAAAGAGCACCGCCCTGAGACCTGCCAGCCGCAGGTGGAAGTAGACCCTTCCCCCCTCCTCCACCCGCTCGTAGCGGTAGGAGCCGGCCTTGAGGAGGGCCTCCATCTCCCCGGGGGTAATCCCCGTGCGCACCCCCTGGGCGAGGGCCGGGACCAGGATCAGGGCCAAGAGGAAGAGGCGGGCCATCACCGCACCTCCCTCAGGGTGTGGCGGACGCAGGGGTTGGCCTTCTTGGCGAGGTCGCAGTAGACGTAGTAGGCCATCCAGCCGTCAGGGCGGTAGGCGATCTCCAGGCGCATCTCCTCGTCCTGGTAGCGGTAGACGATAAGCCCCCCCTGGTCGGACCGCTCAAGCTCGAGGCCCCCCATCTCCCGCCGCCCCGTGTGCCAGACCGGGGGCAGAAGGGCGTCCTCCCCTTCTTGCAACCCGAGGCCGTCCAGGAGGTAGGTGGCCTCCTCGTCGCCCCTCGGGTCTTCCACCACCTCCGTCACCGCCCAGCGCCCAGAGCCCTGGGGCGCGATGCGGTAGCGCAGACCTCCCACCGCCACGGCGAAGCGCTTCCCGTCCCCCACCTCCTTGCCGTAGCGGAGCTCCACCACCCGGTCGGCGGGCGGGGTGAAGGCCGGGCGCGGGGCGGGGGAGGTGGCCCGAGGCGGGGAAGCCCCCTGGCCCATGGGCGGGGTGGGGGAAACAAGGGGTGGGGGAGATCCTTCCCCTCCCCCGGGGCCGGGCGGGGTGGGGAAGGGGTTCGGGGGAGGGGTCCCCGGTCCCGGGGGGAAGCCGGGCTGCGAGGGCAAGCCGGGTTGCGCAGGGAAGCCGGGCTGTGTTGGGAAGCCAGGTTGGGTTGGGAAACCGGGCTGCGGGAAGGGAGAAAGACCCGGGCCTCCTCCCCCGATCTGAACCCCCTGAAGCAGGGCCTGGAAGGCCCCCTGGACCTGGGGAAAGGCCTGGGCGGGAGCGGTGAGCTGGAACGCGTAGACCCGCCCGCCCTCTGTGGTGTAGACGGAGAGGTCCACGTAGCTCTGCCCCTGGTAGAGGATTTGGGACTGGACCCCGAGGGCCGGCCTCCCCCCCATGGAGAGGCCCGAGAGGGGCTGGCGCTGTACCCGGAAGCCCTGGGCCTGGAGCTGGGCGTCCAGCTGGGCCAGGCGCTGGAGGTTCTGCCGGTGGAAGGCCTGGAGGTCCCCCTGGAAGGGGTAGGAGACGGCGTAGAGCTCAGCCCCCGAGGGGTGGAGGAAGGCCGCCGCCATCCCTCCCTGGACCGGCATCTCCCCCGCGGGCTCAAACCCCGCCGGGACGGGGAAGCTCATCCCCAGGGCTGGGTTCTGGTAGACCTGCCCCTGGCTGGGAGGGCCTGGGGGCATGGTCGGGGCCATGGGGCCCGGAAGCCCCGGGCCCGGGGGAAACTGGGCCCAGGCCCAGGCCAGAAGGGTCCATGTCGCCACAAGGAGCTTTTTCATCCCCCACCTCCCCTAAAGCCCTGAGCTACCGCCAGCGGGCGCCCATATCCCGTGAGCCCTCCCCTGAGGGGAGCCAGTTTCCTGCGGCCTTGGCTGAGAGTCCTTCATGTCACCCTCACCTTCCCTTATCCTCGTTTCCGGAGCCTTACGAACTCCTTAAACAGGCCCCTGGAGATCCGGAAAGTTTCAGGACCCCCTGTTGGTTCCCTGGACAGAGGGTTGGCGGGAGGCTGAGAGCGGGGGTGCGAGTTCTGCGTCGTCCGTCTTTGTAGTCCAGGGTGGCCCCCGTGAGGTTCACACGGCTGTCTCACACGGCTGTCGGGGGTGTAGCGGATCTCCACGGGGCCCACCGTCTTGGGGTTGGGGCTGATCCCCCCTGCTCCACCGTGAAGGTGCCCGAGAAGGCGGCGTAGTCCAGGACGTTGACCTCGTAGTTGAAGGGCACGTTGCAGACGGCAAGGCCCAGAAAGAGCCCTGCCCAGAGCCAGTCTTTAACGAGAAGCCCGTACCCCTTGCCCTTACGCATACTGCCTCACTTTCCAGGACCCCTGGGGCCCTACCTCCGTCCCCCTCAGGGGGGCTTACACGGCGCTTAAACGGGGTGGGGGAAGACGGATCCGGGGCCTTTGGGAGTCGCGGAGGCCGGGGCATCGGGCTAGAATGTTTACGTCCATGGCCCTGGCCTGGCAGAGCCCGGTCTACTTGGAGCGGAAGAGGCTTTTGGACCTTCTCCCCGAGGAGCCGGGCTTCGCCGTATGGCTCGAGGCCCCCGCGGGCTTCGGCAAGAGCGTCCTTGCGGGGCAGCTCGCCGCTAGGCTTGGCCTCCGCACCCTCTGGGCGAGCGCCCTCTTGGGGGAGCCCCGGGACCTCCTGGCCCAGGCGCTGGGCCTTCCCCGGGAGGCCCCCTGGGGGGCGGTGGTGGCCGCCTTGGGGGAGGCGCCCTCCCTGGTGGTCCTCGAGGACCTCACCGGGGAGGAGGCCCTCTCCCCCCTCCTCCGCACCCTCCCCTGCCTCCTCGTCCTGGCAAGCCGCAGGCCCCTCCCCTACCCCGAGCTCCCCAAGCTCCTCGCCGAGGGGCGGCTCGTCCACCTGAAGGCCCCGGACCTCGCCTTCACCGAGGAGGAGGCGGAGGCCCTCTTCGGGGGGCGGGAGGGGTGGCGGGAGGCCCACCGGGCCACGGGGGGCTGGGCCCTCCCCCTCTTCCTCTCCGCCTTCACCGGAAGGCCCCCAGAGCCCATGGCCCTCCTCCAGGGCCTGCGGGAAAGCCTCTCGGAGGAGGAGTTCCAGGAAGGCCTCCTCCTCGCCGCCCTCCCCCTCCTGCCCGCCGAGAGGGCCCTTCCCGTCACGGAGGGTCTCTTCCAGAAAGGGCTTCTCCAGCGGGTCCCCGCGGGCTACCGCCTCCACCCCCTCCTCCGGGAGATGGCCCAGAGGGCCCTGAGGGCGGAGGTCCAGGAGGCGGTGCGGAAGGCCGAGGGGAGGCTTTCCCCGGAGCTCCTCGCCGAGGCCCTCTTCGGGGCGGGCCTCGAGGAAGAACTCCTCCAGCTCCTGGAAAGCCCCATCCCCCTCCCCATCCCCGCGGAGAAGCTTGCGGCCTGGGAGGGCCTCCTGCGGCGGGGCGGCCCCCGGGCCCGGCTCCGCCTGGGGGAGGCCCTTTTGCAGGTGGGGAGGCGGGAGGGGTTCGCCCTCCTGGAGCCTTTGGCCCAGGGGGAGGACCCCGCCTTGGCCCTTCAGGCCCTCGGGCACCTCGCCTACTACAAGGCCGAGCCCCTCCTGGGGAAGGCCCTCCCCGAGGCCCGGGCCCACCTGGAAAGGGGCCTCGCCCTCCTGGACCGGGTAGGGGGGGAGCTCGCCGGGCGCTTCCTCAACGACGCCGCCCGCGTCCCCTACGAGGAGGGGAGGCCCGAGGAGGCCGAGGCCCTCCTGGAGGAGGCCCTGAGGCGGCTTCCCCCGGGGAGCCCCTACCGCCTCGCCCCCCTCACCAACCTGGCCTTCCTGCGCTTTGAGCGGGAAGGAAGCCTCCTCGGCCGGATCGCCGCCCTGGAGGAGGCCGTGGGGCGCCTCGGGCCCCTCGGGCCCGCCAACCTGGCGGGGCACCTCCGCGACCTGGGGCGGCTCTACCTCCTCCTGGGGGAGCGGGAGAAGGCCCGGGAGCACCTGAGGCGGGCCCAGGAGGCCGAGGGCCACCCCTTGGCCGCCCTCGAGGCCCGGATGCTCCTCGCCCACCTGGAGGAGGACGCCGAGGCCCTCGCCCGCCTCGTGGCCCAGGCGGAGCTCCTGGAGAACCCCTACCTGGTGGAGCGGGGAAGGGCCCTCCTCGCCGGCCTTCGCCGGGACCCCGGGCTTTTGGAGGGCCTTCCGGGCTTCCTCCCCGCCCTCGCCCGGGCCCTCCTCCGGGAAGACCCCGCCCTCCTCCCCCCGCGCCCCGAGGCGCGGGAGGAGAGGCTCTACTGGCACGCCGCCCGCTACCGCCTCCTGCGGGAGGAGGAAGACCTAAAGGCCCTCCTCTCCCTCACGGACGCCAGGGAGCGGGTCCTCCCCGGCCTCGTCCCCTTGGACCTCCTCCCCCGGAAGCGCCCGGAGCTCGCCCGGGCCTACCCCCTGGAGGAGGTCTTAAGGAGCGGCTGGAAGGAGGCCGTGGCCCTGCGGCTTGCCGAGATCCCTCCCCTCCGGGTGGAGGTCCTGGGGAGCTTCCGGGTGAGGAACCCCCTGGGCGGGGTGGAGCTCAAGGGCAAGGCCCGGGAGGTCCTCGCCATCCTCCTCCTGGGCCTTCCCCGGGAGGAGGTGGCCTTCGCCCTCTGGCCCGACCTCTCCGAGGAGGCCGCCCTGAACAACCTCTACGTCTGGCTGAACCGCCTCAGGAAGGCCCTCGAGCCCTGGGGCCTCCCCACCTACCTGGGGGAGGAGGGCTTGAAGCACCTCGCCTGCGACCTCCACGCCCTGGAGGAGGCCCTGAGGCGGGAGGACGCGGAGGCCGCCTTCGCCCTCTACCGGGAGCCCCTCTTCCCCGGCCTGGACCACCCCCTCCTGGACCGGAAGCGGGAGGAGGTCTTCCACCGGGTGCGGGCCCTCTTCCTCAAGAAGGGGGAGCCCAGGTACCTGGAGCGCCTCCTGGAGCTGGACCCCCTGGACGAGGAGGCCCTCCTCCCCCTGGTGGAACGCTGCCTCGCCCGGGGGCAGCGGGCCCGGGCCCTCGCCCACCTGGAGCGCTACCGGCGGAGGCTTTGGGAGGAGCTTGGGGAGAGGCCCTCCCCCGAGGTGGAGGCCCTCCTCCGGGAGCTCGGGGGCTAAGGGGCCGCCCCTCGGGATGCCCGAACCGAGGCCGCGGGGAGGCTCTGGTGCGGGCCCCCAAAGGGCCAGCCCCGCCCCAGGGCCTCGAGGCCCTCCCGGATGGCCAGGATCCCCTCCGGGGTCCTGCGGTAGCGGGCCAGGGCCCTCCGGAAGGCCCCGGCCCGGGCGAAGCCCTCGTCAGGCCCTTGCCCGGGTACTGCCAGCGCCCCTTCCCGTCCCGCTTCACCCGGAGGTAGGGGTAGGGCCCCTGGGGGCGCTTCCGGCGCCCCTTGTTGCCGCAGCGCACCCGGCGCCAGCGGACGGGGAGGGGGCCACGGCCTCCAGGGCCCGGCAGGCCCCCGCGCCTCACCCCTTTGCCCCGTAGGGAAACCGCGCGGCCAGGGCCAGGGCCAGGAGGCTTGCCGCGAAGGGGGGCACGGCCATGAGGAAGCGGAAGGCCGCCTCGGGGTTCGGCCCCGGGTTCTCCCCGCTCACGTAGCCGAAGAGGGGCGTGAGGAGGGCGAAGGCGAGGGCCTGCAGGGGCCCCGAGAGCCGGTTGATGAAGCCGTAGACGCTGTAGTACACCCCCTCCCGCCGCCTCCCCGTGGCCGCGGCGTCCCGGTCAATGACCTCCGCCAGGAGGACGTCCCCGAGGACGAGTACGCCCCCGAAGCCTGTCCCGATCAGGACCCCCACGGGCAGGGCCTCGAGGAGCCCCCGGGGCCAGAGGAGGAGGAGGGCCCCGAGGGCGAGGAGGCCGATGGCCCAAAGCCAGGCCCTCTTGGGCCCCAAGGCGCCGGCGAGGCGGGCCCAGAGGGAGACGGAGGGCAGGGCGGCGAGGAGGACCGAGGCGAAGAGCAGGGCGGTGGCCTCCTCCCCCAGGCCCAGGGCGTGCTTGGCGTAGAAGGGCATGGCCGCCGCGAAGAGGCCCACGGCGAAGAGGAGAAAAAGCGCCGCCAGGGCGTAGATCCAAAAGGCGCGGTTTCCCAGGGTGTACCGGAAGGCGGGGACGAAGGGGAGGGGCTCGGCCTCCCGGGCCCTGGGGTCCTCCCGCACCGAGAGGAGGAAGAGGAGGACGAGCCCGCCCCCCACGGCCCCGTAGAGGAGGGCCATGCCGGGGAAGCCCAGGGCGGCGTACACCAGGGGGGTCAGGGCGATGCTGGCCGTGAGGCCCAGGAAGTAAAACCCTTGGCGCCAGGCGTTGGCCCGGGCCCGCTCCTCCCGGCTTTGGAAGAGCTCGGGGAAGAGGGCCGCGTGGTTGACCCAGGCCAGGGCGGAGAAGGTCTCAAAGAGGAGCATCGCCCAAAGGCCGTACCAGAAGAGCCTTGTCCCCTTCCGGAAGGCCTCCGGCACGCTGAAGGCCAGGTAAAAGGCGAGGAGCAAAAAGGGCAGGCTGAGGAAGAGCCAGGGCCGCCTCCGACCCCACGGGGTCCGGGTGCGGTCCGAGAGGTAGCCGAAAAGCGGGTCGTTCACCGCGTCCCACACGGAGAAGATGAGCCGGGCCAGGGCGAAGGCGCCCGCGGGCATCCCCAGGCGATCCAGGTAGTAGAAGGCCAGGTAGGTGCCGAAGGTTTGGGCGGGGAGGGTGAGGCCCAGGCCCCCTAGGGCGTAGGCCAGGTGGGGCGGCATCACCAGGCCACCTCCAGGGGTAGGATGGGCTCCAGGTACTCCACGCTGAGGACGTGGCGGGACCAGAGCCTCTCCCCCTCCCAGGCCTCCCCCACCAGGCGGTAGGCCCCGGGGGGGATGCGGGCCAGGGCCTCCTGCAGGGGCAGGAAGCGGGCCTGGGCCTCTAGGGGGCTTTCCCAAAGCTCCCCCAGGCTGAAAAACCGCCGCACCTCCCCCGCGTCCAGGGCGATCTCCTCCTCGTGGAGGAGGAGGGTGGCGGGGCCCTCGAGGCGGAGGCGGACCCGGAGGCTTAAGGGCCGGTCCAGGTCGCTTACGAGCCAGGCCTCCTGCAAGGGGGGCCGCCCACCTCCACCCTCTCCCGGTAGGGCACCAGGGAGAGGAGGACGGGGCTGCTGGCCTCCTTCAGGGCGAAGAAGCCCTTCTTGGGAACCCGCTCCACGTCCAAAACCGCCCAGGTGATCCCCTCCCAAGGCTCCACGAACATGAACTGGAAGTAGCCCACCACCTTCCCCTTGGCCCTCCGGTAGGCGTGGACGGCGAACTCTATAAGCCTCGCCTGGTAGTCCTGGGAGCGCTCCACGAACTCCTCAAGGCTTTCCCCCATCTCCACCCTGGCTACCCGGAAGGTCTCGTGGGGCTGGAAGTTGTGGTAGGCCCAGACCTCCCACCTTGGGGGCCAGGCGGCCTCCCCCAGGACCCGCCTTAGGAGCTCCGCCCGGGGCAGGGCCTGGGCCCCGAACTCCGAGGGGAGGGGGGCCCCGGGGAGGGCGAGGAAGTCCCGGTAATGCCCCCGGTACCAGCCGGGGTAGGGGTGCTCGCGGAAGTCCGAGGCCTCCTTCACGGGCCGGGTGGGGTCCGCCGCCCTTAGCGCCGCGGCGAGGAGGGGGCCCAGGGCGTGGCGGTTGTGGGTGGGCTCGTTCTGGGCGCACCAGAGGTAGACGCTGGGGTGGGCCCCCAGGACCTCCACCATGGCCCGGGCCTGGCGCAGGGCCTCCTGGGCGAAGGCCTCGTCCGGGGCGTAGCCCCACTGCAGGGGGAAGTCCTGCCAGACCAGGACCCCTTCCCGGTCGCAGGCCGCGTAGAAGGCGGGGTGGGTCACGTGGGCGTGGACCCGCACGGCGTTCAGGTTCGCCTCCTTGAGGAGGGCCACGTCCTTTTGGGCCATCGCCTCGGAGTAGGCGGCGAGCCACTGGGTGGGGATGGCGTTGGTCCCCCGCAGGAAGAGCCGCTTCCCGTTCAGAAGGAGCCAGCCCTCTCCGTCCACCTCCACGGTGCGGAAGCCCAGGGGGACGCCAAGCCTCGCCCCGAGGAGGTCCGCCTCGAGGCGGAAGAGGTGGGGGAAGCCCCGCTCCCACACCTCCCAAAGCGGCATCTCCGGCAGGTCCCAGACCACCTCCCGCCAGGCCCGCCCCGCCTCCCCCTCGAGGACCGCCTCCCGCTCCAGGGCTTCCCCGGGGAAGTTCGCCGGGACGAGAAAGAGGCGCGCCCGCTCGCGGAAGGGCCTTTGGGCGTCCACCAGAAGGCGCACCCAAAGCCGCCACCCCCCAGCGCGGGGGAAGAGGCGGTGGGCGAGGCCCAGGAGGGCCACCTCCTCCCGGGCCCAGACCTCCACCCCGCCCCATAGCCCCCCGGTCCCCCGCTCCTGGCCCCTCGCCGTGGTCCCCCCGGGGCGGCAGTCGTGCTGGCCGAAGACCCCCTTGATCTGCCGCTTGAACCGGGGCCAGACCCCGAGGGGCTCCTTGGGGGCGGAGACCCTTAGGAAGAGCTCCTTCCCCTTGGGAAGCTCCAGGACCCAGGGGAAGAAGTAGCCCTCGTGCCGGCCCAGGTAGGTCCCGTCCAGCCAGGCCTCCTGGTAGTAGTCCCCAAAGGAAAGGAGGAAGCGCCTGGGCCCCGCCTCGGGCAGGGCGAGGCGGTACCAGCCCACCTCCGCCTCTACCCCCTCCAGGCTCCACTGGTGGGGCAGGGCCACCTCCCGGAAGCCTCCCTCGGGAAGCCCCTCCGGGGCCTCTGCCCCATCCGCCAGAAACCACGCCTTCTCCACCCTCATCCCTCCACCTCCAAAAGGGCCTCGCGGAAAGGGGGGAGGAGGACCCCGCCCTCCTCGGCGGCGTGGGCCTCCCCCTCCACGTGGGCCCTGAGGAGCCGCTTGCCGAAAAGCCTAAGCCGCACCCTTGCCCACGGCCAGGGGAGCTCCCCTTTCCCCTGCCAAAGGAGGCGGAAGCCCCCCTCGGCCGGGAGGAGGCGGAAGCGGTCCAGCCTATAAGGGCCTTCCCCCTCCCCCTCGTCCCAGTAGAGGCGGCCCTCCGCCCCCTCCGCCCCCGGGTAGAGGTGGAGGGCCAGGCCGCCCTCCTCCAGGAGGGGAAGGACGGTCCCGGCCCGCACCAGGAGGGGGATCCGGTCCAGGGGGGCGGGAAGCCGCGCCCAGGTGGGGCCCTGGAGGGCCCGGTCCTCCCCCCAGGGGTACCAGCCGCCCTTGGGCAGGGGCACCTCCTTGGCCCGCGCCCCCTCCTCCAGGACGGGGGCCACCAGGAGGGCCTCCCCCAGGAGGAAGGCCTCCTCCGTGTAGGGCCCCCCCTCCAGGAAGAGGGGCCTGAGGAGGGGCTTCCCCTCCCGGCTTGCCCGGTGGGCCAGGGTGTAGAGGTAGGGGAGGAGGCTTTCCCGCAGGGCCATGGCCCGCCGCACCCCCTCCAGGACCTCCTCCCCGAAGCGCCAGGGCTCCCGGCGCTTGGTCCAGCGGGCGGCGTGGAGGCGGAAGAAGGGGGTGAGGGCCGCCATCTGGAACCAGCGCAGGTAGAGCTCGGGGGAGGGGTTGCCGCTGAAGCCCCCGATGTCCGAGCCCACGAAGTAGACCCCGGAGAGGGAAAGGCCCAGGAGGGCCCGCAAGGTGGTCCTCAAGCCCTCCCAGGTGCTCTCCACGTCCCCCGTCCAGGTCCAGGCGTAGCGCTGCACCCCCGCGTGGCCCGACCGGGTGAGGAGGAAGGGGCGGCGTTCTGGGGCGTGCTTCCGGAACCCCTCCCAGCTCGCCCGGGCCATGAGGAGGCCGTAGAGGTTGTGGGCGAGGCGGTGGTCCCCCCCTTGGCCCTCGAGGGCGTGGCGGGCGCTTGCGGGCAGGGTGGGCTCCCCCCAGGCGGCGAAGAGGGCGGGCTCGTTCATGTCCAGCCAGAAGCCCGCGACCCCCATCTCCAGAAACCCCTTGAGCTTCTCCCCCCACCAGGCCCGGGCCTTGGGGTCGGTGAAGTCGGGGAAGGCGGCGAGCCCCGGCCACACCGGGCCCCGGACCACCTCCCCGGAGGGGAGGCGGCAGAAGAGCCCCTCCCTCAGGCCCTCCTCGTAAGGGGGGAACCCCTTCTCCGCCTTCACCCCGGGGTCCAGGATGAGGACGGTGCGCACCCCCTTCTCTTGGAAACCCCGCACCAGGCCCTGAAGGTCGGGGTAGCGGCCCTCGTCCACGGTGAAGACGCGGTAGCCCCGCATGTAGTCGATGTCCAGGTGCACCGCCCGCAAGGGGAGGCCCCGTTCCAGAAAGCCCGCCACCCTTTCCTCCACCTCCTCCCGGGTCCTGAGCCCCCAGCGGGCGTAGTGGAAGCCCAGGGCCCAGCGGGGGGGCATGGGGGGAAGGCCCGTGAGGCGCACGTAGCGGGACAGGGCCGCCTCCAGGGGGCCGGGGATGAGGTAGTAGCGGAAGGCCCCCCCTAAGAACCCCACCCAGGCCTCCTCCCCCCGGAGGTCGGCGAAGCCCTCGGCGGGGTTCTCGTAGAAGGCCAGGTACCCCCCTTGGGGCAGGAGGGAGAGCCAGACGGGGACGGAGAGGTAAAGGGGGTCCTCCCCGGGGCCGTAGCTTCCCCCCGGGTCCCGGTTCCAAAGCCGGAAGGCCCCGCCCCGGCGGTCCAGGGGGTGGGCCCGCTCCCCCAGGCCCAGCACCCGCTCCCCGGGCGCGAGCCGGACCCGGTGCCGCCACGCCCTTCCCGCCCGCTCCGGGTAGGCCTCCTGCCGCAGGAGCCTGCCCTCCCTGTCCCGGACCTCCAGGCCCTCCTCCCCGAGGGCGAGGGCGAGGCGGCGCGTGCGGAGGAGAAGGACCCCGTCCGGCCCCTGGAGGCGCTCGGGCTCTAGGGGGGAGGCCTCCTCGGCCAGGGCGTAGGGCGGCAGGGCCTCCCCGGGGGACCAGGTGAGGCGGAGGAGGTCCTCCCCCAGGAAGACCGCCTCCAGCTCGGCCTCGGCGAAGCGCACCCTCACCCCGCCGGGAATGGCCTCGAGGCCCTGCACCCTCCCCACCCCCTGCCAGGGGGGAAGGGGGTCCCGGGGCGTCCAGCGGTCCCGCTCCCGGGCGTAGCGGACGGCGAGGAGGAGGATGCCGGGGCCCAGGAGGGCCGCCATCTCCGCCGCGCTCCAGAGCTTCTTCCCAAGGCCTTTTCCGGGAACAGCCACCTTCCACCTCCCTACTCCGCGAGAAGCCGCCTCGCCTCGCAACCCTCCAGGAAGGCCCGGACCCTCTCGGGGGGCACCTTGGGCCTCCGCCAGAAGTCCAGGAGGCCGTTCTCCTCCTGGAAGGTGTCGTAGAGCTGGGTGTAGCAGAACCCGCTCAGGCGGCTTCCGCACGCGGTTTCCAGGTAGCGGAGCGCCTCCCGCAGGAAGGCCTCCTCGTCCTCCGCCTCCCGGTACCCCCAGCCCGGGCCCGGCCCCTTGAGCCTGAGCCCTCCGAACTCCGAGAGGAAGGGGCGCACCCCTGGAGGAAGGCCCGCCAGGGCGAGGGGGCGGCCCATGGGGGCCTCGGGGAGGCCTTCCCCGTACCTACGGGCCAGGACCTCCGGAGGGGCGTAGTCGTGCACGGTGAGGAGGTCCCAAAAGGGCCCGTGCTCAAAGCCGTCGTTGTCCACGAGGAGGCGGGTGGGGTCCAGGGCGCGGGCCAGGAGGAAGGCCCCCTGGAGGAAGGCCAGGGTCTCGGCCCGCCAGGGGGTGAGGCCCCAGCCCTCGTTGAAGAGGATCCAGGCCACCAGGCTGGGGTGGTTCCGGTCTCGCTCCAGGGCCTCGGCGAGCTCGGCGAGGTAGCGCCGGGCCGCCTTGGGGGAGAAGCGGAAGAAGCTCGGCATCTCCGCGAAGACGAGGAGGCCGAGCCGGTCCGCCAGGTGGAGGTAGCGGGGGTCCTCCACCTTCTGGTGCTTGCGCACCCCGTTGAAGCCCAGGGCCTTGGCGAGCGCCGCGTCCCGCCGGAGGGCGGCGAGGCTTGGGGGCGCGAGGTGGCCTTCGGGCCAGAGCCCCTGGTCCAGGACCAGCCTGGGGAAGTAGGGCTCCCCGTTGAGGAGGAAGACCCCTTTTTGGGCGGCCACCTCCCTGAGCCCCCCGTAGCTGTAGACCTCGTCCAGGACCCGCCTCCCGGAGAGGAGGCGGAGGCGCAAGGGGAAGAGGACGGGGGTTTCCGGCCGCCAGAGGAGGCCTTCCGGGTTCCCCTTCGCGGGGAGGCCGAGGAACCCGGAGGCCCTCCCCCCGAGGAGGGGAAAGCGGGCCTCCAGCCAGGGCGCCTCCCCAAGGGGGGCCTCCCCTCTCACCCCGGGGAAGAGGGCCACCTCCACCGCCTCCCCCTCGCCATGGGCCTGGACCTCGAGGTGGAAGCCCAGAGCCTTGAGGTCCGGGGTGAGGCGCAGGGCGGCGATGTGGCTTTCCGGCACCCACTCCAGCCAGACCGGCTGCCAGATCCCGGTGGTGCGGGGGTAGAAGATGCCCCCGGGCTCCCCCAGGGCCTGCTTGCCCCGGGGGGCTTCCGGGTCCAGGGGGTCGTCCTCGGCCCGCACCAGGACCTCCACGGGCCTTTCCAGGAAGGGGGTGAGGTCCAGGCCGAAGGGGGTGTGCCCCCCCTCGTGCTCCAGGACCCGCACCCCGTTCACGAAGACCTCCGCCCGGTAGTCCACGGCCCCGAAGCGGAGGAAAAGCCGCCGTCCCGGCCGGGGCTTGGCCCGCAGGACCTTCCGGTACCAGGCCACCCCCACCCAGGCCTCCCCGACCCCGCTTCCCGGGGCCTCGGGGGGGAAGGGGACGAGGATCTTCCGGTCAAACCGCACCCCGCCGGGCGCCTCGGCCTCGCTTAGGGCGAAGTCCCAGTGGCCCTCGAGGCTCCGCCAGCCGGGGCGCTGGAGGGTGGGCCTGGGGTGGTTGGGGTCCAGCCGCATCCTCACTCCTTGACCTCATGGGGGAAGAGGGCGGTGAGGGCGTAGGCGAGGAGGATGGCCGTCCCGGGGACCACCGCCACCAGGAAGCGGAAGGCCGCCTCGGGGTTCGGCCCCGGGTTCTCCCCGCTCACGTAGCCGAAGAGGGGCGTGAGGAGGGCGAAGGCGAGCCCCACCAGGGCGCCCGCGGCCCGGCCCAAAAGCCCCACCAGGCTGTAGTAGGCCCCTTCCCTGTGGGTTTCCGTGCGCTCCGCGTCCAAGTCAATCACCTTGGCCATCACCACCTCCCCCGTGACCCGCACCCCGGCGAACCCCGCCCCCACCAGGGCCCCGGCGAGGAGGGCCGCGGGGAGGCCTTGGGGCAGGAAGAGGAGGAGGGCCGAGAGGCCCATGAGGAGGTGGGCCAGCCGCCAGGCCCGCTTGCCCCCCAGGCCCCCGCCAGGCGCCCCCAGAGGAGGGCGGAGGGGAGGGCCGCCAGGAAGACGGCGGCGAAGAGAAAGGTGGTGGCCCCTTCCTCCAGGCCCAGGGCGTGCTTGGCGTAGAAGGGGATGGCCGTTTGGAGCGCCATGCGCCCGAACTCAAAGAGGAGGCCCACGAGGGCCACCACCCAGAAGGCCCGGTTGGCCAGGACGAGCCGGAAGGAGGCCCAAAGCCCCAGGCCGCTTCCCGCCCGGGGGTCCTCCCGGATCCCGGGGAAGAAGTAGAGGAAGGCCAGAAGGGCCAGCCCGGCGAAGAGGAGGGCCATGCCGAAAAACCCCACCCGGGCGTAGACCATGGGGGCGAGGGCGATGCCGAGGATGAGGCCCAGAAGCTCCGCCCCCCGCTTCAAGGCGGCGGCCTCGGCCCGCTCCCTGAGGCCCCGGAACATCTCCGGAAAGAGGGCCCCGTGGTTGGTCCAGACCACGGTGGCCAGGGTCTCGTAGAGGAGGATGGCCAGGGCGAAGTAGTAGGGGAGGACGGCCGGGGAGCGGGCCCAGTCGGGCACCCAGAAGACCAGGAGGTAGGCGAGGAGGAAGAGGGGGACGCCGAGGAGGAGCCAGGGCCGCCTCCGGCCCCACGGGGTCTTGGTCCGGTCCGAGAGGTGGCCGAAGAGGGGGTCGTTCACCGCGTCCCAGAGGGCGTAGACCGTCCGGGCCAGGGCGTAGAGGGCGGCGGAGAGGCCGAGCCTCTCCAGGTAGAAGAAGGCGAGGTAGGTGCCGAAGCTCTCGGAGACAAGGGTCAGGCCGAGCTGTCCCGAGGCGTAGCGCCGCTTCTTCATCGCCCCGGCCTCCTTAAAAAAGGGCCTCCCTCACCGCGCGCCAGGTGAGGGGGTGGAACTCGGCGAGGACCCGGCGCACCTCGGGGTGGGAGAGGGCGAAGTAGTCCGCTTCCCGCGTCGGCCAGTCGGGGAGGGCCCGGCCCTCGGGGGTGGGCAGGGCGCTGTGGTGGACCAGGTAGTAGAGGCCCGGGGGGAGGTGGGCGAGGTCCAGGTAGAAGCCGAGCCGCTCCTCCGGGGGGAGGCCGTAGGGGTCAAGGAAGCGCACCTGGGGGAAAGGGGTCTCGTAGAGGAGGCGCTCCAGCTCGGGGAGGAAGGGAGGGGGGACGCCGAGGCCCTCGAGGCTTTCGGGGACGAGGGGCACGAGCCGGTAGGCCTCGGCCAGGCGCAGGTAGACCTCGGCGAGGTCGGGCCTCAGGACCGCTCCCTGGTGGGCGTCCAGGTGGGTGGGGGAGAAGAGCTTCGCCGCCGCTTGGATCTGGGCCTTTAGCTCCCGCTCCACCTCCTCGGCGCGGGCCTTGCGCCAGAGGGCCTCGAGGCTTTCCGGGAAGTAGCCCGCCTCGTCCCTGAGGCTTTCCCCCTCGGTGAGGGGGCGCATCCTGGGGGCGGGCCACTCGCTGGTGAGCACCAGGTGCACCCCCAAGTCCTCCCCCTTGACCCCGCTCGCCCAGGCCCCTGGGACCATCACGCTCCCCGTGGGGAGGCCCAGGGCCTGGTAGGCCCCGTTCTGGGCGTGGGTCAGGCCCAGGTCGTCGTGGTGGAGGATGAGGACCCGCCGCCCTCCAAGTCCGAGCCGCTCCAAAAGGTCCACGGAAAACCTCCTTTCCCCGCCTGGCTTCCATTCTAGCCCAGGTTCGCGCCTTCCCAAACACGCCCTTTTACCTTCGGGGCTAGGGGGTACTTGACACGACGGAACGGGCGTTTTTTACGCTTTCACAAAGCGAAGTAAGGTGGAAAAGGGGCTTTTTGGGGCAATTTTGGACGGGGTACACCGTTTCAGCGAGGTGCTATAATGCCTTTGTCCGGACCTCCGGACGGGGATCTTGAAAGCCGGTTTTTCCCTTGCGGAAGGCGAATATGCGCTTTTTCTTTTCATCGTCCCTTCCTCTTGTGGCTTTCTATCGGTGTAAACCCTCAAAAACCCCCGTTATTCGCCGTGTGCATATTCCAAGCTTCATCTTTCTCACAAACCCCCCCTCTGGCGGCGCCGTCCAGGACGGGGTTCTTTGGGGGGTCCCGTTGCAAGGGATTGAGCCCCGTAAGGGGATTGCGACACCAGGGTGGGGGAAACCTTCTCCAAGGCCTTCTCCAAGGGTTGCAAGGGATTGAGCCCCGTAAGGGGATTGCGACCGCTTAGGTCCGCCGTCAGGGCGGGCGACGATGGTCGCGTTGCAAGGGATTGAGCCCCGTAAGGGGATTGCGACATGAGCCCCTTTATCTCCCGGTCGTCGTTGACAACCGGGTTGCAAGGGATTGAGCCCCGTAAGGGGATTGATGCTTTGACCCTTCGCGGGCGTGTGGCCTCAAGAGGTACTCCGGGCTCCCGGGCCGGTATCGTGGGGAGCGAGGACCCGCCCGAAGGTGGACGGTGTGGCGGTCTTTGCGGGTTGACCTGAAGGCGAGGAAGGCCTCCTGGCAAGAGGTTCCGCCCGAGGAGGTGGCCTTCGGCGGGCGCTACCGTACGGGGCAGGCGCTTTGGGAGCGGGAAGCCTACCGCGTTGACCCCCTCTCCCCGGAAAACCCCCTGGTCTTCGTCGTGGGGGCTCTTCCCCCTCTGCCATCTCCCTGAGAGATGGCATTGTCTTTCCGCTATTGAATGACTATCATTCAAGTATGGAAAGAACTTTCCTGCCCCGCGCCGCCGGGCCCCTCCTGGAGCGGCTTCTAGTGGCCTGAGGGGGCTTTCCGCCCCGGTCCATCCCCAACCTTCATGTGCGTGGGTGCTGGGCCAAGCAGAAAGTCAAGTCGCGATTTTTGTGGGGTTCTCTGAACCCGGACAGGCACATAGCTAAGATGCAAGAGGAGTCGGCCCCCCCAGTCTCAGGTGTGTTGACCGATTACGTTTCGTTGAGCGTTCAAGTGCTGCGTCACCGTCTGCACCGCTACCGGGCGGTGGGGGCAGGGTACTTCCACAAGCTCGCCGTACGGGAAGATGGGCGTCTTTTCGCCTGGGGCCAGAATAACGGCGGGCAGCTAGGGGATGGGATACCAAAGCCGCGCCACGCTTGTCCAGGTTCAGGGCATCGCTGGGGTACGGGAGGCCACCGGAGGCTGGGACTTCACCGTCATTTTCAAAGAGGACGGCACGGTCTGGAGTGTGGGGGCGAACAATTGCGGCCAGCTCGGCGACGGCACCCATGTGGATCGGAACCCCATCGTTTTCGTGGCGGCTCCGTAGCGGAGCCCCGCTCTAGGGGCTTCACGCCCTTCCCGAAGGCGGGGAAAGCGGCCCCTGCCCGCCGGTGGGGGGCCCTGAGGGGATAGACCTTCCTTCCAGAAAGTGGTCCAGGAGCGCCGCCGTCTCCCGGGTGATGGGTGCTTCCAGGAGACTCCGGGCGAGGCCCGGCGGCACCCGGGGCCCGAAGAGATGGGGAAACGCCGCCCCGTCCTCCAGAAGCTCCCCCAGGCGGGCAAGGGGCACGGGGGGCTCCACCTTCAACGTCCGCGCCCTCACCCTTAGGAGACGGAGCTCCGCCCATCCAAGCCCCGGGGCCCCCCGTGGGGCGCACAGGTGGACCTCTCCCTCTCCCCAGGGAAGGACAAGGGGCGTCCCTCCAGGGCAGGGGGTGCTGGGGTTTCGGGAGGGGTTCGCCTCCAGGAGGGCGGCGAAGAGGAGTTCGGGAAGCTTTAAGGAAACCCCCTCGGTTAGAAGCCCGAAGGCGAGTTTCTCCCTCTCCAGGTCGTAGGCCAGGACGGGAAGGCGCCCCCTAAAGGGCTTCCCCGCGAGCACGCCCCGCTCCTCCCGAGCAAAGAAGAAGCGGAGAAGGAGCCCCAGCCTGGCCCAGAAGGGGAGGGGGGGCCAGGGGGTGGAGGAGAGGCGGGAGACCTCTTCCAGGAAGAGAAAGACGAGCCCCAGGGTGGCCACGTCGGTCCAGCGGAACCCTGCTCCGCCGAGGCTCAGAAGGGCCACAACGAGGAGGAGCAAGGGGGCTATTAGGGTCTGCCTTCCCTCTTTGTTCCGCCAGGCGAGGCGAAGCTTGCGCCATCCACGCACGTCTTTACTTACGCGGCCTCCACCTGCACCGGTAACAGAGGGCTCAAATCCAGGCTCAGCTTACCCGCGATGAGTCTCCGTCGGCACTGATAAAAGCTCAACCCCAGCCCCTCCCGTTGCCGCTCTATCAGCCCGTAGGCCACCAGCCCCAGCGCCAAGTGCGCCAGTAGCTTCCCCCTCCGCCAGTGCCGGTGCCCCGTCCACCCAAGCTCCTGCTGCAGCCCCCGGAATATTTCCTCAATGGCCTGCCGCATCCGTCCCCGAGCCCCACCACCCCTCCCGGTCCGTCCCGTAAAACTTCCCCCCACGCTTGAGCACCCCCGCGGCAAAGGCCAGCCGTGGGCATGGAGCCACTCCAGGACCTGCCGCGCCGCGTACCAGGCGTCAAAGAGCACCCCCTCCGGACGAAAGCCCGCCTCCTTGGCCCACTCCAGCAGGGCCAGGGCCAGGTCCAGCTTGCTCTCCTCTTCCCCGAAGTAGGGCAGGAAGGCCAGGGGAATCCGCCGCTTCCCGTCCGTCCAGGCCAGGACCACCAGGGAAAGCCCGTAGGCCCAGCCCCCTGTGGCGGTGTCCCGCATCTTCCTTAGGCCTAGCCTGCCCGAACGGTAGCGCTGGATGAGGACGTCATCAAGGATGAGGTAGCCCCGTTCCAGGCCGCCGAGGTCTCGGCAGAGCTTCAGGGAGAGCTCAAAGAAGAAGGCCAGGGGTTGGCCCAGGGCGCGGTAGAGGGTGTCGTGGGCGAAGTCTTGGCCCTCGGCCATGGCCAGGGCGGAGGTATTGATGGGGCTTTGGGCTAAAGCTTCTAGAGCGCGCAGAACGGGCCGTGGTATCCTCTTCATCGGGCCTCCCTAGTCACCGGGGGCCCATTTTATCCGCCTTATACCCGGGGAACGGCAGAGGGGGGTACACGGCCTCTCGCGGCATCCACACTTCCTTGCTTTTTAGACATCGCAATGCTAAATTGGCATGGATGATACCCCGACGTCTGCAGCCCTTGTTGGAAGCCCGGCTGGAGGAGGTCCCCGTGGTGGTGCTCACCGGCCCCCGGCAGGCGGGCAAGACCACCCTGGCCCTGGAGGTGGCACAAAGGCGGGAGGCCCTCTACTTGGACCTGGAGTCGGAGGCCGACCGGGCCAAGCTCTCCGCCCCCGAGCTCTACCTGGAGGCCCACCTGGGCCGCCTGGTGATCCTGGACGAGGTCCACCGCATGCCCGGGCTTTTCCCCCTCCTCCGCAGCCTCGTGGACCGCGCCCGCAGGCGGGGCCTGCGAAACGGCCTTTACCTCCTCCTGGGCTCCCTCGCCCCCGAGGTGAGCCGCCAGGCGGGGGAGAGCCTGGCGGGGCGGGCGAGCTACCTGGAGCTTTCCCCCTTTGACCTCCTGGAGGTAGGCCGGGAGGCCGAGCCCGTCCTGTGGCTCCGGGGGGGCTTTCCCGAGAGCTTCCTGGCCTTGGAGGACGAGGAGAGCTTTCGCTGGCGCATGGACTTCCTCCGGTCCTACGTGGAGCGGGAGATCCCCCTCCTCGGGGGGCGGCTTCCCGCGGAGGTGCTCCGCCGCTTCCTCACCATGCTGGCCCACCTTCAGGGGGAGCTCCTGAACGCCTCCGCCCTGGCCAGGAACCTTGGCCTGGACGGGCGCACGGTGAACCGCTACCTGGACTTCCTCGTGGACCTCTACCTGCTAAGGCGCCTGCCTCCCTTGGAGGCCAACGTGGGGAAACGCCTGGTGAAAAGCCCCAAGCTCTACCTGCGGGACAGCGGCCTGGTCCACGCTCTCCTGGGGATCCGCACTTTGGAGGACCTCCTCGCCCACCCCGTGGTGGGGAGGAGCTACGAGGGCTTCGTGGTGGAGAACCTCCTCCGGGTGCTCCCCGAGGGGGGCGAGGCCTACTTCTACCGCACCCGGGCCGGGGCGGAGGTGGACCTGGTCCTCCTCCTGCCCGGGGGGAGGTTCTGGGCCGTGGAGGTGAAGCGGAGCCTTGATCCCCGGCCTTCCCGGGGGTTTCACGAGGCGCTGAAGGACCTCAAGCCCCAGGAGGCCTTCGTGATTTACCCGGGAGGGGAGACCTTCCCCGTGGGGGAGGGAGTCTTCGCCGCTCCCCTCGGGGCGGTGATGGAGCGGCTCTGGAGGGGGTAAGCGCCCGCCCTCGGGTTTCGCGACCCGAGTCTATCCGGCCACGCTAGCAAGGTGGCGAGCCGGGCGGCGAGGCCCTCCAGGACCTCCCGGAGTTCGTAGATCTCCCGGATGGCCTCGAGGTCGGGCTTGGGGACGATGTGAGAGGCTGTCGTAAAAGTCCTCCACGAGGAGCTAGGCGGCCCTAGCCAGCCGCTTCACCAACAAGCGTAGCATGCCCAGATGCACCCAGGCCTCGCTCACCCGAGGATTTTGCACAAGGTGGTCGCCCTGGAAGTGGCGTTTACCGACCGGTTGGTTACCCCCCATCTTAGGCCGTTATCCCCGGGTTGTCAAGCCACCCAAAGCCCACAAGTCCTCCTCGCGGCCTTCCTCTCCTCAAGTTCCTCCTTGGTCTTGACGAGAAAGAGAAAACGGGGTAAGGTGAACCTACCGACCGGTCGGTGGGCTATGGTAACGACGACGAGGGACCGCATCCTAGAGGAGGCCGCCAAGCTCTTCACCGAGAAGGGCTACGAGGCCACCAGCGTCCAGGACCTCGCCCAGGCCCTGGGGCTTTCCAAGGCCGCCCTCTACCACCACTTCGGGAGCAAGGAGGAAATCCTCTACGAGATCAGCCTCCTCGCCCTAAAGGGCCTGGTGGCGGCGGGGGAAAAGGCCTTGGAGGTGGCGGACCCCAAAGAGGCCCTCCGCCGCTTCATGGAGGCCCACGCCCGCTACTTTGAGGAGAACTACCCCTTCTTCGTCACCATGCTCCAGGGGATAAAAAGCCTGTCCCCGGAAAACCGCCTAAAAACCATCGCCCTCCGCGACCGGCACGAGGAAAACCTCCGGGCGATCCTGAGGCGCGGGGTGGAGCAGGGCGTCTTCCGGGAGGTGGACGTGGCCCTGGCGGGGCGGGCCGTCCTCTCCATGCTCAACTGGATGATCCGCTGGTTCCGGCCCGATGGGCCCATGCGGGCGGAGGAGGTGGCCCGCGCCTACCATGACCTGATCCTGAGGGGGTTGGAACGTGGAAGTGCCTGAGCACAAGGAGATCCGGGAGCTCGCCCGGAGGTTTCTCTCCGAGCGGGGCGGGGCGCTTAGGGCCTACGAGGAGGAGGAGGCCTTCCCCTGGCCTTTGGTGGAGGAGATGGCGGAGCTCGGCTTCCTCGGGGTCTTCGTCCCCGAGGCGCTGGGGGGAGCGGGGCTGGACTTCTTCGCCTACCTCGCCCTCCTGGAGGAGATGGGGGGGTGGGCCTCCTTGCGCTCCGTCCTCTCGGTGCAGCAGAGCCTGGTCCTCACCCCCCTCCTCGCCTACGGCACGGAGGCGCAAAAGGCCCGCTACGTGCCCCGCCTCGCCCGGCGGGAGATCCTCGGGGCCTTCGCCCTCACCGAGCCCGAGGCCGGCTCGGACGCGGCAAGCCTCAAGACCCGCGCCCACCGGGAGGGGGACTTCTACGTCCTGGAGGGGCAGAAGACCTTCATCTCCCACGCCAACGTGGCCGAGGTCTTCCTCGTCTTCGCCAAGACCGACCCGGAGAAAGGGGCCAAGGGGATCACCTGCTTCCTCGTGGAGCGGGGAGACGGGGTGAAGACGAGCCCTCTGAAGGGGAAGCTCGGCCTAAGGGCGGCGGACACGGGAATGGTCTTTCTGGACGGGGTGCGGGTGCCCAAGGACCGGGTCCTGGGGAAGGAGGGGGAGGGGTTTAGGATCGCCCTCTCCACCCTGGACACGGGGCGCATCTCCCTGGCGGCGGGGGCGGTGGGGCTCATGCAGCGCGCTTTGGACCTCTCCCTGGCCTACACCAGGGAGAGGAAGCAGTTTGGCAAGCCCATCGCCCAGTTCCAGCTCGTGCAGGAGCACCTGGCCGCCATGAAGCTGGACCTCGAGGCCGCCCGCCTCCTCACCTACCGGGCGGCCTGGAAGAAGGTCAAGGGGGAGCCCTACACCCTCGAGGCCAGCCTGGCCAAGCTCTTCGCCTCGGAGGCGGCCAACCGGGTGGCCTACCGGGCCATCCAGGTCCACGGGGGGTACGGCTTCTTTGAGGAGTACGAGGTGGCGAGGCTCTACCGGGACGCCCGCATCCTCACCCTCTACGAGGGGACGAGCGAGGTGCAGAAGCTCATCATCGGGGCCCACCTCACGGGGGTTCGGGCCTTCGCCTAAGGGGGGTGGACCATGGTTCGGTGGCTTTTGGCGGTGGTTTTCTCGGTGGTTCCCGTCCTGGCCCAGGTGCGGGAAGGGGTGGACCTTGGCGTCTTGGGGGCCTTCAAGGCCTGCCTCGAGGCCGAAGTGGCCCAGGGAAGGCTTCCCGGGGCCGTGGCCACGGCCCTGGACTACTACCGCTTCCTGCAGGCCCTCCTCAACGGGGGTACCTTGGAGGGAAAGCGGATCCTTTCCCCCAAGAGCGTGGCCCTCATGACGGCGGACCATCTGGGCCCCCTCTACCTTCCTTCCCTCCAACGGGGAGCCCCCTACCTCCCTGGGCCGGGGTACGGGTTCGGCCTCGGGTTTGCGGTGCGCCTCGAGGACGGCGGAAACCCCCTGCCGGGCTCCAAGGGGGACTACTTCTGGGCCGGGCTTTTCGGCACCTACTTCTTCGTAGATCCCAAGGAAAGGCTGATCGGCGTCTTCATGACGCAAAGCCCAGGGGGGCGGACCTACTACGCCCAGCTCTTCCGGAACGCCGTCTACGCTAGCCTGCGCTGATGGGAAGGCTTTCTGGGAAAACCATCCTCGTCACGGGTGCGGCCAGCGGCATCGGGCGGGCGGCCTTGGACCTCTTCGCCCGGGAGGGGGCGAGCCTCGTGGCCGTGGACCGGGAGGAGAGGCTCCTGGCCGAGGCGGTGGCGGCCCTCGAGGCCGAGGCCATCGCCGTGGTGGCCGACGTATCCGACCCGAAAGCGGTGGAGGCGGTCTTTGCGGAGGCCCTGGAGGAGTTCGGGCGCCTCCACGGGGTGGCCCACTTCGCGGGGGTGGCCCACTCCGCCCTCTCCTGGAACCTCCCCCTCGAGGCCTGGGAGAAGGTCCTGCGGGTGAACCTCACGGGAAGCTTCCTGGTGGCGAGGAAGGCGGGAGAGGTCCTGGAAGAAGGGGGAAGCCTGGTCCTCACGGGCTCCGTGGCCGGCCTGGGCGCCTTCGGCCTCGCCCACTACGCCGCCGGCAAGCTGGGCGTGGTGGGCCTGGCCCGCACCCTGGCCCTGGAGCTCGCCCGTAAGGGCGTCCGGGTCAACGTCCTCCTCCCCGGCCTCATCCAAACCCCCATGACGGCGGGGCTTCCCCCCTGGGCCTGGGAGCAGGAGGTCGGCGCCTCGCCCCTGGGCCGGGCGGGAAGGCCCGAGGAGGTGGCCCAGGCCGCCCTTTTCCTCCTCTCGGAGGAGAGCGCCTACATCACGGGCCAGGCGCTCTACGTGGACGGGGGCCGGTCCATCGTGGGCCCGCCGGGCCTGCCCCCGGGGTTTGGGCCCAAAGGAGGTGAGCGGCATGCCCATGTACTTTGAGGACTTTGAGGTCGGCCAGAGGTTCGTGACCGCGGGGCGGACGGTGACCGAGGCGGACGTGGTGAACTTCGCCGGGGTCTCCGGGGACTACAACCCCATCCACACCGACGCCGAGTTCGCCAAGAGCACCCCCTTCGGCCAGCGCATCGCCCACGGGCTCCTGGTCCTCTCCATGCTCACCGGCCTCAGGCAGCGCACCGGGGCCACGGACGGCACCCTCATCGCCTGGCTGGAGATCCGGAACTACCGCTTCCTGAAGCCCGTTCTCATCGGGGACACCGTCCACGGGGAGACGGAGATCGTGGAGAAGCGGGAGACCTCCAAGCCGGACCGGGGGATCGTGGTCCAGAGGGTGCGGGTCCTGAACCAGAGGGGCGAGGTGGTGCAGGAGGGCGAGTTCGTCACCATGATCCGCAGGCGCCCCAGGGAGGAGGCTTGAGCCCCTTCGCCCGCTGGTTCCAGGCGCGGGTTCTGCGGAAGGAGGCCGGGGAAGCGGAGCTCCTCCTGGAGGTGCGGGAGGAGTTCCTCCAGGGGCAGGGCCTGGTCCACGGGGGGATCCTGGCGGCCCTTCTGGACAGCGCCTTAGGCCAGGCGGTGGAGAGCCTGGGGGCGAAGGTGGTGACCGCCGAGCTTTCCGTGAGCTACCTGAGGCCCGTGCGGGAGGGGGTGCTCCTCGCCCGGGGGTGGGTGGTCCACCCCGGGCGCCACCTCCTCCACGCCGCCGGGGAGGCCCTCCTGGAGGGGAAGCGGGTGGCCTTCGCCAAGGGGGTGTTCTACCGGGTGGGGTAGCGGTTTATACTGGGTCCAAAGGCAAGGGGGTGGCTATGTTCCCGAGCACCATGATGGAGGAAGAGCTGAACCTCTGGGACTTCCTGGAGCGGGCGGCGGCGCTTTTCGGCAGGAAGGAGGTGGTCTCCCGCCTCCACACCGGGGAGGTCCACCGCACCACCTACGCCGAGGTCTACCAAAGGGCCAGGAGGCTCATGGGGGGCCTCAAGGCCCTCGGGGTGGGCGTGGGGGACCGGGTGGCCACCCTGGGCTTCCTGGTGGAGGCCATACGGGGCGAGCTCAAGACGGTGCAGCACTTCGTGGTCATGGACGAGAAGGCCCCGGAGGGCTACCTGGCCTACGAGGAGGCCCTGGGGGAGGAGGCGGACCCCGTGCGGGTGCCGGAGCGGGCCGCCTGCGGCATGGCCTACACCACGGGGACCACGGGCCTCCCCATCCCCCTGGTGCGCCTAAGGGTGGCGGACGAGGAGGGCCGCCCCGTGCCCAAGGACGGGAAGGCCCTGGGGGAGGTCCAGCTCAAGGGGCCCTGGATCACCGGGGGCTACTACGGAAACGAGGAGGCCACGCGGAGCGCCCTCACCCCGGACGGCTTCTTCCGCACCGGGGACATCGCCGTCTGGGACGAGGAGAGGTACGTTGAGATCAAGGACCGGCTCAAGGACCTGATCAAGTCGGGCGGGGAGTGGATCTCCAGCGTGGACCTGGAGAACGCCCTCATGGGCCACCCCAAGGTGAAGGAGGCGGCGGTGGTGGCCAT
>Ga0255179_1000007_pt1 | contig 134270 bp, 133 predicted proteins | sample Atl_Colum_RepA_8_FD_183631 | JGI IMG/M metagenome (GOLD analysis project Ga0255179, IMG submission 183631) | Freshwater microbial communities from Altamaha River, Georgia, United States - Atl_Colum_RepA_8d | ecosystem: Environmental > Aquatic > Freshwater > River | place: USA: Georgia... | reverse complement strand
CCGGGCCAGGCGCAGGCAGTGTTCCAGGACCTCCTTGGGGCTTGCCTCCCTGCGAAGGAAGCCTCGCTTGCCCATCAGGAGAGAGATATACACCCGTCCTCCTGACCTTTGCAAGGCAAGCCCACCCTTGACAGGGTCTAACCCCGCCCGGTAGTGTGGGGCCGTACGCGACGCAGGGAGGTTTTGTATGAGAAAAGCGGTGTTGCTGGTGGGCATCTTGGCTTTGGCGGGCGTCGCCTCGGCCCAGACCTTCGTCTGGCCCCAGAAGTGGACGGTGGCCAAGCCCTCCGAGGCGAAGCGGGGGGGGACGCTTAGGGGTTACACCATCTCCGACTACCGCACCTTCAACCCCTTCCTCACCGCGGAGGCGAACAGCATTCCCGACCTCATCAACCCTTACGGCCTCGTCCGGCGCGACCCCACCACGGGCGACTGGATCCCCTACATGGCGGAGTCCTGGACCATAAGCCCCAACAAGCTGGAGATCACCTTCAAGATCCGCAAGGGCATGAAGTGGTCGGACGGCCGGCCCATCACCGCCGACGACTGGATCATGACCTGGCGGATCCACACCGACAAGGCGGTGGGCTCCAACAGCTACGACTCCTTCTTCATTGACGGCAAGCCCATCGTCCTCAGGAAGCTTGACGACTACACGATCCGCTTCATCTACCCCAAGACGGACGCGGAGGCCTTCGCCATCGCCAGCTTCGCCCCCTGGCCCGCCCACGTCTTCGGCCCCGTCTACCAGAAGGAGGGGGCGGAGGGCATCAAGAAGATGTGGACCCTGAACGAGGACCCGGCCAAGATCGTCTCCGCCGGGCCTTGGGTCGTGGAGAGCTACCGCCCCGGGGAACGGGTGGTCCTGAAGCGGAACCCCTCCTTCGGCGAGTGGAACAAGGACGAGGCCGGCAACCCCCTTCCCTACCTGGACCGGTACGAGATCCGGATCGTCAAGGACGTGAACGCCGCCTTGGCGGAGTTCCTGGCGGGGAACATTGACATCTTCAACCCCTCCACCGTGGACCAGATTTCCCAGATCCGCCAGGCCGTCCAGCAGGGCCGCCTGGACGCCACCATCAAGGTCAACGCCTCCCCCGTGGCCAGCAGCCAGTTCATGGTCTTCAACTGGAACAAGGCCTCCGACCCCTTCAAGCAAAGCCTCTTCCGCTCCGACAAGTTCCGCCGGGCCATGAGCCACCTGGTGAACCGCCAGGCGGTGATTGACATCGTCTACGGCGGCCTGGGCATCCCCATGTACTCCAGCGTCTACCCGGTCCTCACCCAGTGGATTAACCCCAAGGTGCCCAAGTACGAGTACGACCCCAAGCAGGCGGCCAAACTCCTCGCCGAGCTCGGCTTCACGAAGAAGGACCGGGAGGGGTACCTGGTGGACTCCAAGGGGCGGCGGATTGAGTTCAACCTCGCCACCAACGCCGGCAACACCCAGCGGGAGCAGATCGCCAAGCTCATCGTGGACGAGGCCAAGAAGGTGGGGGTGAAGGTCAACTTCCAGGCCATTGACTTCAACACCCTGGTGGGCCAGCTCCTCTCCTCGGGCCCTGACCGGCCCTTTGACGCCATCATCATCGGCCTGACGGGCGGCGGCCTGGACTGGCCCTTCGGTTCCAACGTGGTGCCCTGCAAGGGGAACCTGCACATGTGGAACAAGTCCGGCCAGTGCCTGGACCCCCGGGAGACCCTCATGGAGAAGCTCTACTACCAGGGCCGCACGGAGCTGGACTTCAAGAAGCGGGTGGAGATCGGCTACCGCATGCAGGAGGTTGAGGCGGAGCTCCTCCCCGTCATCTACATCGCCGGGCCCAACTACCACCCCGCCTGGAACAACCGCCTGGGCGGCGAGCACCCCGACGCCATCATCTCCAGCATCTGGGGCTCCCGTGAGGTGGAGCTCACCTTCATCAAGAAGTGAGCTAGCTTGACGCTCATCCCCGGGGCCGGGCCGCCCCGGGGATGTCTTGGAAAGCCATGGCGAGCTACATCCTCAAGCGCATTCTCTCCCTGATCCCCACCTTCTTCGGGGCCACCTTCCTCGCCTTCCTCATCATCCAGATGGCCCCCGGGGACTACCTGACCCAGCTGGAGCTGGACCCTAAGGTCACCCCCGAGACCATCGCCCGGCTCCGCGCCCAGTTCGGCCTGGACCGCCCCTTCCACGAGCAGTACCTCCTCTGGATGCACAACCTCCTCCACCTCAACCTGGGCTACTCCTTCGCCTACCAGGCCCCGGTGCTGGAGATCGTCTGGCCCAGGGTCCTAAACTCCATGGTTCTGGTGGTCCCCTCCACGGTCCTCCTCTTCCTCATCGCCGTGCCCGTGGGCGTCTACGGGGCTTTGCGCCAGTACTCCTTGGGGGACCGGGTGGTCTCCTTCCTCGCCTATTTGGGCCTCGCCATCCCCAACTTCTTCCTGGCCCTCATCCTCATGTACCTGGTGCTCCAGGTCTACTTCCGCACGGGGGTTATGGTCTTCCCGGTTTCGGGGATGACCTCCAGCGGGTTTGAGCAGTTCTCCTTCTGGCAAAAGGTGGTGGACGTGGCCTGGCACGCGGTTTTGCCCATCGTCGTCCTCACCACGAGCGACATCGCCGGGTTCTCCCGCATCATGCGGGGGCAGATGCTGGAGGCCCTCTCCCAGGACTACGTCCGCACCGCCCGGGCCAAGGGGCTTCCCGAGCGGGTGGTGGTGTACAAGCACGCCCTGAGGAACGCCATCATCCCCATCGTGGCCAACATCGGCGGGATCCTGCCCACCTTGATCTCGGGGGCCGGCCTCGTGGAGGTGGTCACGGCCTGGCCCGGGATCACCCCCCTTCTCCTGGACGCCATCTCCCAGCAAGACCTCTACGTGGTCGCGGGCTTCCTCACCATGGGCTTGGTGCTCCTTATGATCGGCAACCTGCTTTCGGACCTGCTTCTCGCCTGGGTGGACCCCAGGATCCGCTACGAGTAGGAGGCTTATGGACGCCCTCGCGCCGAAGTCGGAAAGCCTCTTCCAGGTGGCCTGGGCCCAGTTCCGCAGGCACCGCCTGGCGGTCTGGGGCGGGCGCATCCTCCTGGTCCTCTACTTCGTGGCCGCCTTCGCCGGCTTTTTCAGCCCCTACGACCCCAACTACTACGAGCTTTACCCCCCGAAGGGGCACCACCCGCCCACGCGGATCCACTTCGTGGACCCGGAGACGGGGAGGCTTTCCCGTCCCTTCGTCTACGCCACCCGTCGCACCATTGACCCCGTTTCCCTCCAGCCCCGCTACGAGGAGGATCCGAGCCAGGGCAAGTTCTACATCCGCTTCTTCGTCCGCACGCCGGACCAACCCTACACCATCTTCCGCGTCTTCCGCGCGGACCTGCGCCTCTTCGGCGTGGACCCGCCGGGGAGGATCTTCCTCATGGGCACGGACAACTTTGGCCGGGACCTCTTCAGCCGCCTCGTCTACGGGGCCCAGGTGTCCTTGACCATCGGCATCCTCTCCGCCCTGGTCTCCTTCGCCCTCGGCCTCCTCCTTGGGGGGATCGCGGGGTTTTACGCCGGGCGGCCCTTTGTCCTCGCCCTTCCCCTTCGGGCCTGGCGGGGGCGGGGGCTCGTGCTTGGTCCCCTTTCCTGGCTCCTTTGGGGCGGGCTTGCGGCGGGGGCCTTGTACCTCGCCTGGACCTACATCCGCCTCACAGGGTTCGGCTTCTTCCAGGCCCTGGCCCTCCTTGCCGCCCTTTGGCTTGCGGGCTTCCTCGTCCTCACCCTGCCCTTTAGGCCCATCCAAGTGGACGTGGACAACCTCATCATGCGGCTCGTGGAGGTGATCGCCGCCATCCCCACCCTCTTCCTCCTCATCTCCTTGCGGGCCGTCTTCCCCGCCAACGTGGACCCTCTCACCACCTTCTACCTGGTGGTGGGGCTTCTCGGCTTCATCGGCTGGGGTGGGCTCGCCCGGGTGGTGCGGGGGGTGGTGCTTTCGGTGCGGGAGCAGGACTACGTGCAGGCGGCTAGGGCCCTTGGGGCCTCGGACGGCAGGATCCTGGCCCGGCACGTCCTCCCGGCCACGGCGAGCTACGTCATCGTGAGCCTCTCCCTCACCATCCCCGGCTTCATCCTGGCTGAGTCGGGCCTGTCCTTCCTGGGCCTTGGGGTCACGGAGCCCTACACCAGCTGGGGCCTCCTCCTCCAGGCGGCGCAGCAGGGGGGGTTCGCCAGCTTCGTGGACCGCCCCTGGGTGCTTTGGCCGGGCTTCTTCATCTTCGTCTCCATCATGGCCTGGAACTTCGTGGGCGATGGCCTGAGGGACGCCTTTGACCCGAGGCGGCGGCAGTGAGGGTGTTTTCTTTCGGAGGGGCATGGCGTATAACGGATGAGGTGGACTCAGGGCACCGCCCGGAGGAAACGGCATGGACGAAAAGCGCCTTCTAGAGGTGAAAGACCTAAAGGTCCACTTCTTCACCGACGACGGCGTGGTGAAGGCGGTGGACGGCGTTTCTTTTCACGTGAACAAGGGGGAGACCCTGGCGGTTGTGGGGGAGTCGGGGAGCGGGAAGAGCGTGACCTCGTTGGCGATCATGCGGCTCATTCCCTCGCCGCCTGGGAGGATCGTGGGTGGGGAGATCTTGTTCCGCGGGAAGGACGGGAAGGTCCGGGACCTCACCAAGCTTTCCGAGGCGGAGATGCGGCGGATTCGGGGGAACGACATCGCCATGATCTTCCAGGAGCCCATGACCTCCTTGAACCCGGTGTACACGGTGGGGGACCAGATCGCGGAGGCGATCATGCTCCACCAGGGGAAGAGCCGCAAGGAGGCCATGGAGCTTGCCGCCCACATGCTGGAGTTGGTGGGGATTCCGGAGCCCAAGAAGCGGCTTAGCAACTATCCTCACCAGATGTCCGGGGGGATGCGCCAAAGGGTGATGATCGCCATGGCCCTTTCCTGCAACCCCTCGCTTCTCATCGCGGACGAGCCCACCACGGCCTTGGACGTGACCATCCAGGCGCAGATCCTGGAGCTGATGAAGAAGCTCCAGGAGGAGATTGGGATGAGCATTCTCTTCATCACCCACAACCTTGGGGTGGTGGCGGAGATGGCGGACCGGGTGGTGGTGATGTACGCGGGGCGGGCGGTGGAGGAGTCGGACGTGGTGCCGCTTTTCCAGAACCCGCTGCACCCGTACACGGAGGGGCTTTTGCACTCGGTGCCGCGGCTGGACCTGGCGGCGGAGCACCGGCAGCGGCTTGAGGCGATACCTGGGAACGTGCCGAACCCCTTGTACCTGCCGCCTGGGTGCGCCTTCCACCCGCGGTGCAAGTACTACGTGGAGGGGGTGTGCGACCGGGAGGTGCCGCCCTTGGAGGAGGCGGGGGAGGGCCGCCGGGTGAGGTGCGTGCGCTGGCGGGAGATCCGCAAGGGGGTAGGGGCGTGAGCACGAACGGCGTCCTCGTGGAGGTGCGGGACCTGAAGAAGCACTTCCCCATCCGGGGCGGGGTGCTTTCCCGGGTGGTGGCGAGCGTGAAGGCGGTGGACGGGGTGTCCTTCGCCATCCGGAGGGGGGAGGTGCTTGGGCTTGTGGGGGAGTCGGGGAGCGGGAAGACCACGGTGGGGCGCACGCTCCTCCGGCTGATTGAGCCCACGGGGGGTAGGATTTTCTTTGACGGGCAGGACATCACGGAGCTTCCCCGGGAGAAGCTCAGGCCCTTCCGGCGCCGGATGCAGATCATCTTCCAGGACCCCTTCAGCTCGTTGAACCCGCGGATGACCGTGGGGGACATTATCGCCGAGCCCCTCCTCATCCACGGGATTGGGAAGACGCCGAAGGAACGCACGGAGAGGGTGGCGGAGCTTTTGAAGCTCGTGGGGCTTTCCCCGGACCACATGCGCCGCTACCCCCACGAGTTCTCCGGGGGGCAGAGGCAGCGGATCGGGATCGCCCGCGCCCTGGCGGTGGCCCCGGAGTTCATCGTGGCCGACGAGCCGGTTTCCGCCCTGGACGTGTCCATCCAGGCGCAGGTGGTGAACCTTCTGCAGGACCTGAAGGAGGAGCTTGGGCTCACCCTGCTCTTCATCGCCCACGACCTGGCGGTGGTGGAGTACATCTCGGACCGGGTGGCGGTGATGTACCTGGGGAAGGTGATGGAGCTTGCGCCTGCCCGGGAGCTTTACCGCAACCCCAAGCACCCCTACACGGAGGCGCTGCTTTCGGCGGTGCCCATCCCCGACCCCACGGTGAAGCGGGAAAGGATCGTGCTCCAGGGGGACATTCCCTCGCCCATCAACCCGCCCTCGGGGTGTGTCTTCCGCACGCGGTGCCGCTACGCCCTGCCCGAGTGCGCCCAGGTGGTGCCCGAGCTCAAGGAGGTCGCCCCGGGCCACTACAAGGCCTGCATCCGGGACGACATCCTCTAAGGCCACCCCAGCTAGAGGGGCCCCGGCTTCCGGGGCCCGCTCGTCGTATACTGGGCCCATGCTGGTCAGGGACGTGATGAAAAGCCCCGTCCTCACCGTGGGGCCTGAGGCGACCCTCGAGGAGGCCTACAAGCTCCTCCTGGAAAGGGGGATCCGGCACCTCCCCGTGGTGGAGGAGGGGAGGCTCGTGGGCATCGTCACCGACCGGGACATCCGCCTCGCCACGAGCCACCTGAACCCCAAGGGGCCCTGCCCCGGGTGCACGCGGGTGGGGGAGGTGATGACCCGGGAGGTGGTCACCGCCCACCCCCTAGACCCCGTGGAGGAGGCGGCCCGGGTGATGCGGGAGCGGAAGATCGGGTGCCTTCCCGTCCTCGAGGACGAGGCCCTGGTGGGCATCGTCACGGGGATTGACCTTCTGGATGCCCTCCTCAGGCTCACCGGGGTCACGGAGCCCTCGGGCCGCCTCGAGGTGCGCCTCCCTGACCGCCCTGGGGAGCTCGCCCGCCTCACGGGGTTCTTGGCGGGGCGGGGGGTGAACATCCACTCCCTCCTCTCCTACCCGGAGGGGAGGGAGTTCGTGCGGGCGGTGGTGCGGGTGAACACCCTGGAGACCCACCTCCTGGCGGAGGCCCTCCGCCGGGAGGGGTTTGACGTCCTCTGGCCCCCCAAAAAGCCATGGTGATCTACCGGGAGGAGTACCGCCTCTACAACTTCGGGCCCGACCACCCCTTTAGCCCCGTCCGCCTGGAAATGCTCACCTCCCTCCTCCAGGCCCTCGGGGTGTGGCGGGCGCCCCTTAGCCCCCCTGAGGCCTCGAGGGAGGAGGTGCTTTCGGTCCACTCCGAGCGCCTGGTAAAGCGGGTGGAGGCGGCGAGCCGGGGAGAGCTTTACCCCGACCTGGAGCACTACGGCCTGGGCACGGGGGACACCCCCGTCTTCCCCGGCATGGACCGGGCGGCCCGGATCCTGGTGGGGGGGACCCTGGAGGGGGCGAGAAGGATTATGGCCGGGGAAAAGCGGGTCTTGCAGCTGGGCGGGGGTCTCCACCACGCCCAGTACGACCGCGCCTCGGGGTTTTGCGTCTACAACGACCTCTCCGTGGCTATCCGCCACATGACCCAGGTTGGGCTTCGCGTGGCCTACGTGGACATTGACGTCCACCACGGGGACGGGGTGCAGTGGATCCACTACGAGGAGGGGGAGGTCCTCACCCTAAGCCTCCACGAGTCGGGACGCTACCTCTTCCCGGGGACGGGGCACGTCTACGAGATCGGCCGGGGGGCGGGCCTGGGGAAGAAGCTCAACCTCCCCCTGGAGCCCTTCACCGAGGACGAAAGCTACCTCGAGGTCTTTGAGGCCCTGGTGCCCTGGGCCCTTAAGGCCTTCCGCCCCGACGTCCTCGTGGTCCAGGCGGGGGCGGACGCCCACTACCTGGACCCCTTGGCCGACCTCCTCCTCACCGCCCGGGCCTACGAGAGGCTTTTCCGCCTCCTCCTGGAGTACGCCGAGGCCTACGCCGGGGGAAGGGTCCTCTTCACCTTGGGGGGCGGGTACAGCCTGGACGGGACGGTGAGGGTCTGGGCCCTCCTCTACCACCTCTTCCACGGCCTTCCCCTGCCCGAGCGCCTTCCCGAGGGGTGGCTTAGGACCTGGGAGGCGCGGCTCGGCAGGCCCCTCACCCCCACCCTCCACGACCCCGAAGGGGCCTACCCGGAGATCCCCAGGCGGGAGGAGATCGCGAAGCGGAACCGCCTGACCTTGCAGCGGCTCACGGAGCTCGTGGCCCCCCACCTGCTACACTAGCGGGGTGAGGGTCGTTCTGCGCCTGCCCGAGCGCAAGGAGGTGGAGGTCAAGGGGAACCGGCCCTTAAGGGAGGTTCTGGAGGAGCTTGGCCTGAACCCGGAGACCGTGGTGGCGGTGCGGGGCGAGGAGCTCCTCACCCTGGAGGATGAGGTGCGCGAGGAGGACACCCTAGAGGTCCTCTCCGCCATCTCGGGAGGGTAGCGTGGTCTGCAAGGTCTGCGGGCAAAAGGCCCAGGTGGAGATGAGATCCCGGGGGCTTGCCCTCTGCCGGGAGCACTACCTGGACTGGTTCGTCAAGGAGACGGAGAGGGCCATCCGCCGCCACCGGATGCTCCTCCCCGGGGAGAGGGTTCTGGTGGCGGTCTCGGGGGGGAAGGACTCCCTGGCCCTTTGGGACGTGCTAAGCCGCCTGGGCTACCAGGCCGTGGGGCTCCACATTGAGCTCGGCATCGGGGAGTACTCCAAGAGGAGCCTCGAGGTCACCCAGGCCTTCGCCCGGGAAAGGGGCCTGGAGCTTTTGGTGGTGGACCTGAAGGAGGCCTACGGCTTCGGGGTCCCCGAGCTCGCCCGGCTTTCCGGGCGGGTGGCCTGCTCCGCCTGCGGCCTCTCCAAGCGCTACATCATCAACCAGGTGGCGGTGGAGGAGGGCTTCCGCGTGGTGGCCACGGGGCACAACCTGGACGACGAGGCCGCCGTCCTCTTCGGGAACCTCCTGAACCCTCAGGAGGAGACCCTTTCCCGCCAGGGGCCCGTCCTGCCGGAAAAGCCCGGCCTCGCCGCCCGGGTCAAGCCCTTCTACCGCTTTAGCGAGAGGGAGGTCCTCTCCTACACCCTCCTTAGGGGGATCCGCTACCTCCACGAGGAGTGCCCGAACGCCAAGGGGGCGAAAAGCCTCCTCTACAAGGAGGCCCTGAACCTGGTGGAGCGGTCCATGCCCGGGGCCAAGCTCCGCTTCCTCGAGGGCTTCCTGGAGAAGATCCGGCCCCGCCTGGACGTGGGAGAGGAGGTGGCCCTGAGGGAGTGCGAGCGGTGCGGCTACCCCACCACGGGGGCGGTGTGCGCCTTCTGCCGCATGTGGGACGCCGTCTACCGCCGGGCCAAGAAGCGCCGCCTCCTCCCCGAGGAGGCCGTCTTCCACCCCAAGGCCCCCGTGGCCCGGGGCTGAAGGGCTACCGGGCGCCTAGGCTTTTCCGGCCTTGGCCTGCCAGCGCTCGTGGATGCGCTTGCGGGCGGGCCTTTCCTCCCGGTGGAGGTGCTCCGCCGCCACCTCGGCCATGTGCCGCGTCCAGCCCGCCTCCTCCAGGGCCTCCTCGGGGAGGGCGGAGCGGTAGGCTTGGAGGAAGGCGGCGTGGAGGTAGTCGGCCACCTCCTCGGCAAAGGCCCAAAGCTCCGCCTCCAGGGCCTCGAGGGCGAGGTGCACGGCCCGCTCCACGTCGTAGGCCAGGCGGGCCAGGTCCTCCTCCACCGTGCCCCGCTTTTCCGCGCCCAGGGCCACGAGGTACACCTCCCCCTCCAGCTCCAGGAAGGCCCCGAGGCCGCGGCCTAGGAGGGGGTGGCCCCCCTCCACCCCCTCCACCTCCCCAAGGGCCCGGTGGAGGAGGGCGAGGCGCACCCCGAGGAGGCGGACCAGGGCTTCGGTCTCGTGCAGGGCCCCGGGAAGGAGGCCTGGGGTCCCGGGGGCGTGCCCCCGGAGGCGGGGAAGGCTTTCCAGGAGCCGGACCTCCAGGGCGGCGAAGAGGTCCTGGGGGCGGCCCGGGGGGAGGCTTCCCGTGAGGGCGAGGACCCTTCTGGAGGCGCCCCGCTCCCAGAAGAGGCCCCCTTCGGGCCGGAGGACCCAGGGGAGGTCCAGGCGGGGGAGGACCCGCTCCGTGCGGTCCAGGCCCCCGTCTTGGACGAGGCCGAGCTGGACCCAGACCCCCTCCCCCGCCGCGAGTCCCGGCCGGAGGAGGTCCACGGCCTCGGGCACGGGGCCCGGGTGGCGGCCGCGGTAGTAGGCCCGGAGGCTCCGCCCCTCAAACCCCTCCTTGAGGCGGGCGAGGAGGAGGCGGTAGAAGCCCGGGTCCAAGGAGAGCTCGTAGAAGTGGCCGGGCTGGCCGTGGGTGCGGGCGAAGAGGCCGGGGCCTTCCCGCCTCTGGGGGGACCAGAGGAGGGGGAGGAAGACCTGGAGGGTCCTGTGGTTCTCCAGCTGGAGCAGGGTGAGGTAAAGGGGCGGGTCCTTCTGGAAGCGGAGGGCGTCCAGGAGGGCCACCTTCTGCGGCTTGAGGGCGAGCCAGCTCTTCTCCTTCAGGGTCTGGGCGAGGGCGTTTAGGAGCTCCTCCCGCCCCCTTTCGTGGACCAGGGTGTCCACCAGGAGGACCTCCGGCCCCCCGGGCATGTGGACCCGGGGCAGATCGGCCTCCTCGGGGGCGGGCTCCTCGGCCCAGTCGGGGGAGGGGAGGTGGAGCACCGCCTCCACGGGCTTCAGGGCGAAGAGGGCGAAGCCGTGGGGGCCCAGGGTCAGGCGGTAGCGCCCCTCCACCGGGGGGAAGGGTTGCTGCGAGAAGAGTTCCACGGGGACGAGGCCTTGGTAGGCCTCCAAGGGGAGGTCAAAGGCCTGGGTGTAGCGGGAGAGGTTGGCCACCACCAGGACCCGCTCCCCCTCGTGCTCCCTCAGGTAGGCGAGGACGCGCCGGTTCTCCACGGGGAGAAGGGTGAGGCTCCCCCGGCCGAAGATCTTGGCGTGCTGGTTCCTCAGGGCGAGAAAGCGGCGGTTGAAGCTCAGGAGGGAGTGGGGGTTTTCCCGCTGGGCCTCCACGTTGACGAAGTGGTAGCTGTAGGGCCCCTCGCTCACGGGGGGAAGGAAGAGGGCGTGGTAGGGGGCGCGGGAGAAGCCGGCGTTGCGGTCTTGGGACCACTGCATGGGGGTCCTGACCCCGTTCCGGTCCCCGAGGAAGGGGTTGTCCCCCATGCCGATCTCGTCCCCGTAGTAGACGATGGGCGTGCCCTTTAGGGTGAGGAGGAGGGCGGTGAGGAGCTCGTACCGCCTGCGGTCGCCCCCGAGGAGGGGCATGAGGCGGCGGCGGATCCCCAGGTTGATGCGGAACTTGGGGTCGGGGGCGTAGGCCTCGTACATGAACTCCCGCTCCTCCTCCGTGACCTTCTCCAGGGTGAGCTCGTCGTGGTTGCGGAGGAAGAGGGCCCACTGGGCGGTCTCGGGGATCCCTTCCGTCTCCTTGAGCATGGTTTCAATGGGCCCCCGGTCCTCCCGCCTTAGGGCCATGAAGATCCGGGGCATCAGGGGGAAGTTGTAGGCCATGTGGACCCCGTCCCCGTCCCCGAAGTAGGGGAGGGTCTCCTCCGGCCACATGTTGGCCTCGGCGAGGAGGATCTTCCCGGGGCCGTAGCGCTCCTCCAGGGCCTTCCTCAGGCGCTTCACCGCCTCAATGGTCTCGGGGAGGTTCTCGCAGGAGGTCCCCTCCCGCTCGTAGAGGTAGGGGATGGCGTCCAGGCGGAAGCCGTCCACCCCCAGGTCGGCCCAGAAGAACATGACCTGGTGGATGGCCTTCTCCACCTCGGGGTTGTCCCAGTTGAGGTCGGGCTGGTGCCAGTAGAAGCGGTGCCAGTAGTAGGCCTTGGCCACGGGGTCAAAGGTCCAGTTGGAGGTTTCAAAGTCCTTGAAGATGACCCGGACCCCCTTGTACTTCTCCGGGGTGTCGCTCCACACGTACCAGTCCCGCATGGGGCTATTCGGCTTCCTCGCCTCCTGGAACCAAGGGTGGTCAATGGAGGTGTGGTTCAGGACGAGCTCAATGATCACCTTCATCCCCCGGCCGTGGGCCTCGTCCAGGAAGCGCTTGAAGTCCTCCAGGGTCCCGTGGACGGGGAGGATCTGGTAGTAGTCGGAGATATCGTACCCGTCGTCCCTCAAGGGGGACTGGAAGAAGGGCATGAGCCAGAGGGTGTTGACCCCGAGCTCCTCCAAGTAGGGAAGCTTCCGCCTCAGGCCCTCAAAGTCCCCGTAGCCGTCGTTGTTGGCGTCAAAGAAGGAGCGGACGTGGAGCTGGTAGATCACCGCGTCCTTGTACCAGAGGGGGTCCACGGCCTAAAGGCTAGTGGGTCGGAGGTAGGTTTGCAAGTAGGCCAGGACCTCCTCCACGTCCTTGAGCCGGCCTTGGGCCGCCGTGGGGCCTTCCCCCACCTTGAAGGTGAGGCCCCGGCCCCTTAAGGCGAGGAAGGCGGCCTCGTCGGTGGTGTCGTCCCCGATGTAAACGGGGGTGTGGTCCGGGTGGCGTCCGAGGAGCCTGAGGACCGCTTGGCCCTTGTCCACCCCCTTGGGCTTGAGCTCCAGGACCTTCTTGCCGGGGAGGGCCTCGAGGCCCAAGGCTTCCAGGAGCCCCTCCACCGCCTTAAGCCAGGCCTCGAGGCAGGCCCGGGCCTTCTCCTCGTCCTCCGCCCCCCGGTAGTGCAGGGCCAGGGCGAAGCCCTTGTCCTCCACCCGCACCCCGGGGCAGGAGGGAAGCCTTGCCCGCAAGGGGCCAAGGTCCACGGGGAAGAGGGGCCGCACCTCCCCGAAGAGCACCCCTTCCTCCAGGCCGTGCCCCCCCACCACGGGAAGGCCCGGGAGGGGGAGGAGGGGCTCGAGGTCCCTCACCCTTCTTCCCGTGACCACGTAGACGGGGTGGCGCTCCATGAGGGCCCGGAGGACCCGGGGGGCCTCGGGGTGGGGGAAGGCCTCCTCGGGCCTTTGGGCGATGGGGGCCAGGGTGCCGTCGTAGTCCAGAAAGAAGACGGGGTTTTCCGCCCTCATCCCTCCTCCAAGGAGGCGAGGAAGCGCTCCGCCCAGCCCTGCACGTCCAAGGCCTCAATGCGGGCCTTCAAGGCGGCAAGCCGTTCCCGCCGCTCCCCCCCGGGCATGCGTAAGGCCCGGTCCAAGGCCTGGGCCATCCCGTCCAGGTCGTAGGGGTTGACCAAAAGGGCCTCCTTCAGGTACTCCGCCGCCCCCGCCAGGTTGGAGAGGACCCTGCCCTTCTTCAGCGAGACCCCCCTGCCCCTCCCCGTGGTGGACGGGGAAGGGAGGCTCCTCGGCATCGTGACCCGGGGGAGGCTGCTCGCCGCCCTGGCGGGCCGCTATACGCCGGAGGTGCCCCAAAGCGGTGTAGACTCCGGGCCACAAAGCGGTGTAGACTCCGGGTCATGAGCTGGTGGCAAAGGGCGGTCATCTACCAGGTCTACCCCCGGAGCTTCCAGGACACGAACGGGGACGGGGTGGGGGACCTCGAGGGCATCCGCAGGCGGCTTCCCTACCTCAAGTCCTTGGGGGTGGACGCCCTCTGGCTTTCCCCCTTCTACAAAAGCCCCATGAAGGACTTCGGCTACGACGTGGCCGACTACTGCGACGTGGACCCCGTCTTCGGGACCCTTCAGGACTTTGACCGCCTCCTAGAGGAGGCCCACGCCCTGGGGCTTAAGGTCCTCGTGGACCTGGTGCCGAACCACACCTCCAGCGAGCACCCCTGGTTCCTGGAGTCCCGCGCCTCCCGGAATAGCCCCAAGCGGGACTGGTACATCTGGAAAGACCCTGCCCCGGACGGCGGCCCCCCCAACAACTGGCAGAGCTTCTTCGGCGGCCCCGCCTGGACCCTGGACGAGGCCACGGGCCAGTACTACCTCCACCTTTTCCTCCCCGAGCAGCCCGACCTCAACTGGCGCAATCCCGAGGTGCGGGAGGCGATCAAGGAGGTCATGCGCTTCTGGCTCAGGAGGGGGGTGGACGGCTTCCGGGTGGACGTGCTCTGGCTTCTGGGCAAGGACCCGCTCTTCCGGGACGAGCCGGGAAGCCCCCTTTGGCGGCCCGGCCTTCCTGACCGGGCCCGGCACGAGCACCTCTACACCGAGGACCAGCCGGAGACCTACGCCTACGTGCGGGAGATGCGCCAGGTCCTGGACGAGTTCTCCGAGCCGGGGAGGGAGCGGGTGATGGTGGGGGAGATCTACCTGCCCTTGCCCCGCCTGGTGCGCTACTACGCCGCCGGGTGCCACCTGCCCTTCAACTTCAGCCTCGTCACCGAGGGGCTTTCCGACTGGCGGCCCGAGAACCTGGCCCGGATCGTGGAGACCTACGAGGGCCTCCTCTCCCGCTGGGACTGGCCCAACTGGGTCCTGGGCAACCACGACCAGCCCCGCCTCGCCTCCCGCCTGGGGGAGCCCCAGGCCCGGGTCGCGGCCATGCTCCTCTTCACCTTGAGGGGCACCCCCACCTGGTACTACGGGGACGAGCTCGCCCTGCCCAACGGCCTCATCCCCCCGGAGAAGGTGCAAGACCCCGCGGCCCTAAGGCAGAGGGACCGGGAGCCCACCGCCTACCACACCCTGGGCCGGGACCCCGAGCGGACGCCCATGCCCTGGGACGCCTCCCCCTACGGGGGGTTTTCCACGGTGGAGCCCTGGCTTCCCCTGAACCCCGACTACAGGACGCGGAACGTGGCCGCCCAGGAGAAGGATCCCCGCTCCATGCTCCACCTGGTTAAGCGCCTCATCGCCTTGAGGAAGGACCCCGACCTTCTCTACGGGGCCTACCGCACCTACCGGGCGAGGGAGGGGGTCTACGCCTACCTCCGGGGGGAGGGGTGGCTTGTGGCCCTGAACCTCACGGAGAAGGAAAAGGCCCTGGAGCTTCCCCGCGGGGGGAGGGTGGTCCTTTCCACCCACCTGGACCGGGAGGAAAGGGTGGGGGAGAGGCTCTTCTTGCGGCCCGACGAGGGCGTGGCGGTGCGGCTAGACTAGGGGCGTGGACCCCTTCGCTTCTCTAGCCGAGGCCTACGAGGCCTGGTACGGGACCCCCTTGGGGGCCTACGTCATCGCCGAGGAGGAGAGGGCCCTGAAGGGGCTCCTTCCCCCCGGGGAAAGCCTCCTCGAGGTGGGCGCGGGGACCGGGTACTGGCTTAGGCGCCTTCCCTATCCCCAAAAGGTGGGGGTGGAGCCTTCCGAGGCCATGCTCGCCGTGGGGAGGAGGCGGGCGCCCGAGGCCACCTGGGTGCGGGCTTGGGGCGAGGCCCTGCCCTTCCCCGGGGAAAGCTTTGACGTGGTCCTCCTCTTCACCACCCTGGAGTTCGTGGAGGACGTGGAGCGGGTCCTCCTCGAGGCCCGGCGCGTCCTCCGTCCGGGCGGGGCCCTTGTGGTGGGGGTCCTCGAGGCCCTCTCCCCCTGGGCCGCCCTCTACCGGAGGCTTGGGGAAAAGGGCGTCCTCCCCTGGGCCCAGGCCCGCTTCCTCGCCCGGGAGGACCTGAAGGCCCTCTTGGGGCCTCCTGAGGCGGAAGGGGAAGCGGTGTTTCTCGCCCCCGAGGCCCATCCCCCCTACGAGGAGGCGGACCTTGCGGGAAGGCGCGCGGGGAACCGCCCCGCCCTATACTTGGGGAGATGGCGGTGAAGGCCCTCTTCGCCCTTTACCCCCTCCTCCAGGGGGACTACAGGGCGGTGGAGAAAGCCCTCCTGGCCCTGGAGGAAAGCGGGGCGAGCTACCGCGTCTTCCCCACCCACTCGGAGGTTTCCGGAAAGGAGGAGGAGGTCTTCCTCACCCTGCAAAGGGCCTTCCAGAAGGCGGCGGAGGAGGGGGCCTTGGTGATGTGGGCCCTCCTTACCAACGCCTGCGAGGCAGGGGACCCCTTCCGCAAGGAGGAAAGGCTTAGGCGCTTTCCTCCGGGGGAGATCGCTAGGAAGGCCCTGGAGGGCCTAAAGGCGAAAAGCGTCTTGGACATCGGCACCGGCACCGGGGTCTTCGCCGAGGCCTTCGCCGCCTTGGGCCTCTTCGTCGTGGGCCTGGACCCCAGGGCGGACCGCCTGGAGGTGGCCCGGGCCAAGGTGAAGGGGGCCCGGTTCGTGGAGGGGCGGGCCGAGGCCCTGCCCTTCCCCGACGGGAGCTTTGACCTCGCCTTCTTCGGCCTCGCCCTCCACCACCTGGACCCCGTTCCCGCCCTCCGGGAGGCCTCCCGGGTGGCCCGGCGCGTGGCCGTCTTGGAGTGGCCTTACCGGGAGGAGGAGGTGGGGCCGCCCCTGGGGCGGAGGTTCTCCTTGGAGGCCCTGGAAGGCCTCTTCCGGGAGGCTTTGGGAAGCCCGCCCCGCTTCTTGGTGGCGGAAGGCTACGTCCTCGCCCTTTGGGACAAGGGATAGCGCGGAAACCCCCAGACTGGCGCAAGCCAGCCTGGAATGAAACAAGGCCCCTTTCGGGGCCCCTTGGTGCCGGGGGCGGGACTCGAACCCGCACGTCCTTGCGGACAGCAGATTTTGAGTCTGCCGCGTCTACCGGTTCCGCCACCCCGGCGGACGCACCCTAAGGATAAGGCCAAGGAGGAAGATGGTCAACGCCAGGCCCACCGCCCAGTCCCCGAAGCGGGCGTAAGGGGTGAGGCCCGTCCTTAGGGCGTAAGGGGCGAGGAGGAAGCCCTCTTGGTGCGGGGGGATTTCCGCCACCACCCGGCCGAAGGGGTCAACGCTTGCGGTGATCCCGTCGTTCCCGGCCCTGAGGAGCCACCGCCCCGTCTCCACCGCCCTTAGGCGTCCCAGGGCGAAGTGTTGCCTGCCCCCGAAGGAGGGGCCGAACCAGGCGTCGTTGGTGAGGAGGACGAGGACCCTGGCCCCTTCCCGCGCCAGGCCCCGGGCCACGGAGGGAAAGACGGACTCGTAGCAGATGAGGACGCCGTAGGGCCCGATGGGGGCCACCTTCTCGCCAGGGGTGCGGTCTTGGAGGTCCCCAAGCCCCATGGCCCGGAAGAAGAAGGCGTAGACCCCTCCCAGGGCCTCCCGGAAGGGAAAGCGCTCCCCGAAGGGGACGAGGCGGGTCTTGTCGTAGTGGCCGAGGAGCTTGCCCTCCCGGTAGAGCACCGCCCGGTTGGGGCCGAGGAGGTTGAGGCCGGTGAGGAGGGGGCGGCCTTGGAGGAGGGCCTCCGCCTCCTGGGGGATCCGCCAGACCGCGGTCTCGGGCCAGACCACGAGGTCCGCCTCGGGGTGGGCCCGAAGCCCCGCCTCGGTGAGCCTCAGGTAGACCGCCTCGTCCAGCTCCCCCTGGAACTTCCTTAAGGGGTTGATGTTCCCCTGGACCAAAAGGGCCTTGCCCTCGGGGTGCGCCTCGGGGAGGGGAAGGAGCCAGAGGAGGGCCCAAAGGAGGAGGACCCAAGGCCGCCTCGCCCGAAGGCCATAGGCCACGAGGAGGACGAGGAGGGAGAGGAGGTAGACCCCGCCCCAGGCGGCGAGGATGCGGCCCGGGGCCTCCACCAGGGCGTAGCCCAGAAACCCCCAGGGGAAGGCGAGTTCTCCTTGCTCCGTGAGCCACTCCAGGAGAACCCACCCCCCGAGGCGCATGGGGGCGTTGGGGGTGAGGGCGAAGAGGAGGCCGAAGGAGAGGGCCTTGACGAGGACGAGGGGCAGAAAGGGCACCGCCCCCCAGGGGCCGAAGTTCTGGGCGAAGCTTTGCGGGAGCCAGACCAGGTGGAGCCCCCAAAACCCCAGGCCCGCCCAGAACCCTTCCCGGAAGCCCCCCTTGAGGAGGAAGGCGAGGACGAAGGGGGCGAGGAAGCCCAGGGGAAAGGGGGGGAGGGTGAGGGCGAGGAGGAGGCCCAAGGCCAAGGCCTTCACCCTTCCACCATACGGGCTTCCCGGTTCCTTTTCACCGGGTTTTGACGGCGGAGGTGGGAGAATGGGGCCATGCGCCTTGGGGTCCTCTCGGACCTTCACGCCAACCTCCCCGCCCTCGAGGCCGCCCTGGAGGCCCTACGGGCCGAGGGGGTGGACGAGGTTCTGGTCCTCGGGGACCTGGTGGGCTACGGGCCCCACCCCAGGCAGGTGATCCACCGGATCTGGGAGGAAGGGCTTGCCGCCATCGCCGGGGCCTGGGACCTAAGGGTGGCCTACCCCCTCCCCGGGCCCCTGCCCGAGGGGGTGGGCAAGGCCACCCTGGAGTGGACCCGGGCGCAGCTCGGGGAGAAGGAGCTCGCCTACCTCCGCAGCCTCAGGCTTTCCCACCGCAAGTCCTACGGGGGGATGCGCCTCGTGGCCTTCCACGGGAAGCCGGGGGACCCCGAGGGGCGGGTGGACCTTCTGGGCCCCGCGCGGGACCTCGCTTTCTTTCTGGAGCGGTACGGGGCCGAGGCCTTGCTCCTCGGGGGAAGCCACCTTCCCCTGGCGCGGCGGGTGGGGAGGGGGCTTGTCGCCGACCCGGGGAGCGTGGGCCTAAGCCTCACCGGGGAGCACGGGGCGGACGCCATGGTGCTGGACACAGAGACCCTCGGGGCCCGCTTCCTCAAAGTGCCCTACGACCTAGGCCCCCTGCTCTTTGACCTCAGGGCCTGGGGCCTCCCTCCCGTCCTGGAGCAGGTGTACCGCTTCGGGCGCTTCCCCAAGAAGGGCTAGGGCCTCCTCGCGGAGCCCGGGGTCCTGGAGGAAGGGGTCCAGGGGCTTTCCCATGAGGTGGAGGGCCCTTAGGGCGGTGCGCCGCACCAGGGGGTTCGGGTCCCGGGTCGCCTCCAGGAAGAGGGCCTCCCCCAGGCCCAGGTTGAAGAGGACGATGAGGGCGTTCCGGGCCATGCGGGCCCTTCCCGCCCGGAGGAAGGCGGTGCCCGCGTACTTCCTCCCGAAGGCCCGCCCCGAGAGGCGGAAGAAGTCCAGGAGGTCCGGGTGGGCGAGCTCGGGCTCGGGCCTTAAGGCCTTCCAGACCTTGCCGAACCTCTCCCAGGGGCAGGCTTCCCCGCAGAGGTCGCAGCCGAAAAGCCAGTCCCCGATTCCCGGCCAGAGGGAGGGGGGGATGGGGCCCTTGTGCTCAATGGTGAGGTAGCTCACGCAGGCACGGGCGTCCAGGGTGCCGTCCCCGAGGAGGGCTTCCGTGGGGCAGGCGGAAAGGCAGCGGGCGCAGCGGCCGCAGCGGCTAGGGTGGAGGGGGGCGGCCTCCACCTCCAGGGGGGTGAGGAGGACGCCGATAAAGGCGTGGACCCCGAAGGCTTGGGAGAGGAAGTAGCCGCTTTTCCCGATCCAGCCCGCCCCGGAGAGGGCGGCGAGGGTGCGCTCGGGCAGGGGCCCGTGGTCCACGTAGCCCTTGGCCTTTAGGCCCAGGCCCCGCGCCGTCTCCTCCAGGGCCTTCAGCGCCTCCCCCAGGACCAGGTGGTAGTCCCGCGTCCAAGCGTAGCGGGCGACCCGGCCCACCCGGAGGCCCCCAGGGGGGGTCCCGGGGTCGGGGTAGGCGTAGGGGGCGAAGAGGAGGAGGGCGCTTTTTGCCCAGGGGAAGCGCTTTCTCGGGTGGAAGCGCTCCGGGGCCTCGAGGTAGGCCATCCCCCCGTGGCGGCCCGCTTCCAGCCACGCCCGGTGGCGGGCCTCGGCCTCTTGGGGCAGGTCCAGGGGGGCCCAGGCGAAGAGGAGGCCGAGCTCCCGCGCCCGTTCCTCCAGGAGGTCCTTCACCACAGGGTCTCCACGCCGAAACTGGGGAAGGCGCGGTCGGTGGTGAGGAGGACGAGGCCTTCCACCAGGCTCTGGGCGGCCAGGATGCGGTCAAAGGGGTCCCGCTGCTCCCCGGGAAGCCTTCCCGCCAGGAGGGCGTGGGCAAGCCTTATGGGAAGCTCCTCGGCCCCCAGACGGGAGAGGTGGCCTTCCAGGCCCTCCAAGACCGCCTCGGCGCCGGAAAGCTTCCCTAGGCGGTGCTTGGTGGCCATCTCCCAGGCGCTGGCTGAGGAGACGAGAAGAGGGGTGTCGGGGTCCTCCAAAAGCGCCCGGACCCTAGGGCTCAGCCGCTCGGGTTCCGTGAGGGCCCAGATGAGGACGTGGGTGTCTAGGAGGTAGCGCCTTCCCACAGGGCGAGCTCCTCCTCGGGAAGGGGTTCAAAGAAGCTCTCAGGGAGCTTCCCCGGGACAAACCCCAGGGGGCGCTTCCCCTTGCGGTAGGGGACGAGCCTGGCCACGGGGGTTTTGCCCCTCAGGATCACCACCTCTTCCCCCTCCTCCACGGCTTTTAGGAGGCGGGAGAGGTGGGTCTTGGCCTGGTGCACGGTGAAGGCCTTCACGGACTTAGCTTAGCGAGCTTAGCTAACAAAGCGCAAGGGGTATAATCCCCCCATGGAGGCCTTAAAGATCGCCCTCTTGGGGGGCGGCACCGTGGGGAGCGCCTTCTACAACCTCGTGTTGGAGCGGGCGGAGGAGCTTTCCGCCTTCGGGGTCGTCCCCCGTTTCCTCGGCGTCTTGGTGCGGGACCCGAGGAAGCCCAGGGCCATCCCCCAGGAACTTCTTCGCGCCGAGCCCTTTGACCTCCTGGAGGCCGACCTGGTGGTGGAGGCCATGGGGGGGGTGGAGGCCCCCCTTAGGCTCGTCCTCCCCGCCCTCGAGGCCGGCATCCCCCTCATCACCGCCAACAAGGCCCTCCTCGCCGAGGCCTGGGAGTCCTTAAGGCCCTTCGCCGAGGAGGGGCTCATCTACCACGAGGCGAGCGTCATGGCGGGCACCCCCGCCCTCTCCTTCCTGGAGACCCTGAGGGGAAGCGAGCTTCTGGAGCTCCACGGCATCCTGAACGGCACCACCCTCTACATCCTCCAGGAGATGGAGAAGGGCCGGACCTACGCCGAGGCGCTTCTTGAGGCCCAGCGCCTGGGCTACGCCGAGGCCGACCCCACCTTGGACGTGGAGGGGATAGACGCCGCCCACAAGCTCACCCTCCTCGCCCGGCTCCTCGTGGACCCCGGCTTCCCCTTCGCCGAGGTGGAGGCCCAAGGCATCGCCCGCCTCACCCCAGAGGTCCTGCAAAAGGCCGAGGCCCGGGGGGAGCGGGTGCGCCTCGTGGCGAGCCTCTTCGGGGAAGGGGGGAGGTGGCGGGCGGCGGTGGCCCCAAGGCGCCTTCCCCAGGACCACCCCTTGGCGAGGGCCCGGGGAAACGCCCTCTGGGTCCGGGCCAGGCCTTTGGGGGAGGCCTTCGTCACGGGGCCTGGGGCGGGGGGCGGGGCCACGGCGAGCGGGCTTTTCGCCGACCTCCTCCGCTTCCTCTCCGGGGCCCCGGGGCACCTCCCTGCCCCCCGGGCGAGGCCCCCTTTGGAGGAGGGAAGCCCCTGGCCGGGGGTAGAATGAGGGCGTGCCCCTTCTGGACCTTCTGCGCCCCGTGAGCGATGAGGAGCTCCGCGTCCTTTCCGAGAGAAACCCGGGCTGGCAGTTTGAGCGCTTGGCCGACGGGAGGCTCATCGTGTCCCCCACGGGCGGGGAAAGCGGGCGGATCCGCGCCGCCGTCCTAGGACCGCTTTACCGGTGGAACGAGGCGCGGGGCCTGGGGGTGGTCTTTGACGCCTCCACAGGGTTCAAACTCCCCGACGGCTCGGTCCTCGCCCCGGACGCCGCTTTCCTCCTGGGCAAGAGGTGGCAGGCCCTCTCCCAAGAGGCGCGGGAAGGGTTTCCTCCCCTGGCCCCGGACGCGGTGTTTGAGGTGCGCTCTAGAAGCCAGGGCCTCGAGGAGCTCCGGGAGAAGGCGGCCTGGTACCTGGCGAACGGGGTGCGCCTCGTGGTCCTCCTGGACCCTTACCTCCACCGGGTGGAGGTCTTCCGCCCGGGAGGGGTGGAGGGCCACCAGGGGCCGGAACGGGTGCCCTTAGACCCCGGGCTTCCCGGCTTCGCCCTGGAAACCCGGGGCCTTTTCCTCCCTTGACGGCGAGGCCTTAAGGCCGGAGCATGGGGCCATGCGGCCGCCCCTCATAGAGCGCTACCGGAACCTCCTCCCGGTCTCGGAGAAGACGCCGGTGATAAGCCTCCTGGAGGGCTCCACCCCCCTCATCCCCCTTAAGGGCCCGGAGGAGGCGAGGAAGAAGGGCATCCGCCTCTACGCCAAGTACGAGGGCTTAAACCCCACGGGAAGCTTCAAGGACCGGGGGATGACCCTCGCCGTCTCCAAGGCGGTGGAAGGGGGGGCCCAGGCCGTCGCCTGCGCCAGCACCGGGAACACCGCCGCCTCCGCCGCCGCCTACGCCGCAAGGGCCGGGATTTTGGCCATCGTGGTCCTCCCCGCGGGGTACGTGGCCTTGGGCAAGGTGGCCCAGAGCCTGGTGCACGGGGCGAGGATCGTCCAGGTGGAGGGGAACTTTGACGACGCCCTGCGCCTCACCCAAAAGCTGACGGAGGCCTTCCCCGTGGCCCTGGTGAACTCCGTGAACCCCCACCGCCTGGAGGGCCAGAAGACCCTGGCCTTTGAGGTGGTGGACGAGCTCGGCGACGCCCCCCACTACCACGCCCTCCCCGTGGGGAACGCGGGGAACATCACCGCCCACTGGATGGGCTACAAAGCGTACCACGCCCTGGGCAAGGCCAAAAGGCTTCCCAGAATGCTCGGCTTCCAGGCGGCGGGGGCGGCCCCCTTGGTCCTGGGCCGCCCGGTGGAGCGCCCCGAGACCCTGGCCACCGCCATCCGCATCGGCAACCCGGCGAGCTGGCAAGGGGCCGTGCGGGCCAAGGAGGAGTCGGGGGGGGTCATAGAGGCGGTGACGGACGAGGAGATCCTCTTCGCCTACCGCTACCTGGCCCGGGAGGAAGGGATCTTCTGCGAGCCCGCAAGCGCCGCCGCCATGGCGGGGGTCTTCAAGCTGTTGCGGGAGGGTAGGCTTGAGCCGGAGAGCACCGTGGTCCTCACCCTCACGGGCCACGGCCTCAAGGACCCGGCCACCGCCGAGAGGGTGGCCGAGCTTCCCCCGCCCGTGCCCGCCCGCCTCGAGGCGGTGGCCGCGGCCGCGGGGCTTTTGTGATAGCCTTGGGGCATGGCCGAGCGCGCCCGCAAGAAAGTCCCCGAGCCTTTTCCCGGGGCCTACTACCTGGCCGGGGCCATCACCGTCGCTCTGATGCTCCTCTTCCTGGCCCTGGGGGCGAGCCTGCCCCCGGGGGTGGCGGGGTTTCTCGTGGCCTTCGTCCTGGGCCTCACCGTGAGCCCCAGGTACGTGCCCTTCTTCCTCCTGGCCGGGGTCTTCTCGGCGGTCATGGGCTTTTTGGGGCGCGAGCCCCAGGTGGCCTGGGGGGGTGTGGCCCTCGTCCTCTCCCAGCTTGTGGTGCGCCGCTTCGTGAAGGACTGAGGATGGGTCCAGACCGCCTCTCCCAGGCCCTCTCCCTCCTCGGGATCGCGGGCTACGTCTACTTCCTCTGGTTCCGCCCGAACCAGGAAGGCCTCGCCCTCGCCCTGGGCCTCGCCCTCGGGGGGGCGGCGGTGGCCTACGGGGAAAGGCCCTTCCTCGTTCCCCTCTTCGCCGTGCTTTACGGGGGGATCCTCTTCCTCCAGCTCTTCTACGGCCACCCCTGGGCCTTCCTCCTCGGGGGGCTTTTGGGCGCCGGGCTTCCCTACGCCTTTTACCGCTTGCGGAAACCCAGGAGGTAGAGGAGGAGGCCGAGGCCGAGCCCCTCGGTGAGGCCGGGGAGGTAGGGGAGGAGTTCGCGCACCTGGAGCTTGGCGTAGAGGAGAAGGGGCCAGGGGAGGAGGCTCCAGGCGAGGAGGGGCTCCCCGTAGCCCGCGGCGAGGAAGAGGCCCGCCCCGAGGCCCCGGAGGTAGGTGAGCCAGCCCGAGCCCCACTCGTTCTGGTAGACGAACCAGAGGAGGTTGGCCCAAAACCCTAGGGCGAAGAGGGGGGCGAGCCGCCTCAGGCGGAAGGCCACGGCGAGGAGGAGGGGGAAGAGGAGGGGTTCAAGCATGGGCCTCCTCCAGCCTCTGCCCCTGGGCCTCGAGGTAGGCCACCAGGACCTCCAAGGCCTTCTCAATCCCCTCGTCCAGGTCCTCCCCCGGGATCACGGGGATCCCCTCCTCCCGGGCCCAACGCAGGAGGTGGTTTTGGATGAGGCGGATCTCCTCAAAGTGCTGGAGGTAGCGCTCCTTGGGCCGGGCGTGCCCCGTCTCCCGGTCGCGGAGGAGGAAGCGGTCCCGGTGCAGGTTCTCGTCCTGCACCGCCACGAGCATGGGGATGGTGAAGACCCGGTCCTGGTAGGGGTGCTGCAGGAAGCGGGGCACCACGTGGACCCCTTCCAAGACGATGGAGGTGCCCTCCAGGGCGCTCCTCTCCTGGATGGCCTTGAGGCCCACGGCCACCTTGGCCACCTGGTCTAAAAACCCCCGCATCACCTGGACCTCGTAGCTTTCCCCCTCGAGGCCGAGCCCGGGGGAGAGGGCGCGCCAGGCCTCAAAGGTGGAGAGGTGGAGGGTGGGGAGGAGGTCCTTGGAGAGGGAGACGCGGAAGACCTCCCTGACGGCGTCCGAGGGGACGATGTGGGTGATGCCCAGGCGGTAGGCCAAGGCCGAGGCGAGGACGCTCTTGCCCACCCCCGTGACCCCCCCGATGAGGATGTGGACGGGCCGGGGTTGCTTGCGCAGGCTCCGCAGGATCAGGTAGCGGCGGGCCATCTCCTCCCCCGCCTCCCGGAGGAGGGCCTGGTGCACCCGCCGCCTCAGCTCGTCCCGGCGGATGACCTGGACGCCTTCCCGGTGGAGGGCCACCTCCATCTCCCGCGCGAGCCGGAAGGCCCGGTCGGGGGAGAGGCCGATGGCCATGAGGGACTGGGCCAGGATGCCTTTGGAAAAGGGGACCCTGGGCGCCCCCGGGGCCTCCTCCACGAAGAGCTCCCCGGCGTAGAGGAGGCGGGCCCGGTAGCGCTCCCCCGCCTCGGGGCCGTAGAGGCGCCGGGCCTCCTCGGCCACCACTTTTTCCAGCCGCTTGGCGGGGATACGGCGGACGCCCTCCAGGCGGAGCCGCCTTTCCACGGCCTTGGCCAGCTCGTGCGCCTCCCTGAGGGAGAAGCCCGCGTCCTCGAGGCTCCGGGTGAGGAGGCCCTTGGAGAAGGGGCGTTGCTTTCTGCCCTCCACCACGAAGATCTCCTCAAAGGGGAGGGTCTGCTTGGCGAGGAGGCGGGCCTTCTCCGGCCCAAGCTCCCGCTCCACCTCCTCCAGGAAGATCCGCCTCAGGGTCCGGGGCGTCACCCCGCCCTTGCGCCTGAGGCGCTTGAGCCGCTCCTCCACCGTGTGGGCCAGGGCGTGGGCCACCTCCGTGGGGACCCCCAGGGGAAGGAGGGCCTCCACCAAAAGCCCCTTGGAAAGGGGCCAGCGTCCGCGGCGCAGGCGCACGAAAACCTCGTCCACTAGAGGGCATGATACCACTTTTCCCGCTGGCAACGGGTTTTTCTTGACACCCTTTGGGGCTTCGTGCTACCATACCTTACGGCTTGGCGCCGTAGCCAAGTGGTAAGGCAGAGGTCTGCAAAACCTCCATTCGCCGGTTCGAATCCGGCCGGCGCCTCCAGAAAACGCGGGCGCGTAGCTCAGGTGGCTAGAGCACTACCTTGACACGGTAGGGGTCGGTGGTTCAAGTCCACTCGCGCCCACCAAGGTGCCCCGGGGACCGCCCCGGGGCCTTATACTTGAGCCATGAGCGCGTCTTCCGAGCGCGAACTCTACGAGGCCTGGGTGGAGCTCCTCTCCTGGATGCGGGAGTACGCTCAAGCGAAGGGCGTGCGTTTTGAGAAGGAGGCGGACTTCCCCGACTTCATCTACCGCATGGAGCGTCCCTACGACCTCCCCACCACCATCATGACCGCCTCCCTCTCCGACGGGCTTGGGGAACCCTTCCTCCTCGCCGACGTCTCCCCGAGGCACGCCAAGCTCAAGCGCATCGGCCTCCGCCTTCCCCGGGCCCACATCCACCTTCACGCCCACTACGAGCCGGGAAAGGGCCTGGTCACGGGGAAGATCCCCCTCACCAAGGAGCGCTTCTTCGCCCTGGCGGACCGGGCGCGGGAGGCTTTGGCCTTCGCCTAACCCTAAAGCGCCTCCCAGAGGGCCAGGACCACCCGGTGGAGGAGGGGAAAGGCCTTCGGGGTGGGAAGAAGCCTTTTCCCCAGGACCTGGAGGAGGCCTTCTTGGGCGAGCTCCACCGCCCTCCCTTGGAGGAGGGGGAAGAGGGCGAGCCCCGTCCTCTCCTCCACGGCCCCCACGTCCACCCCTTCCCGGAGCCTTAGGCCCAGCATGAGGCTTTCCTTGGCGTGTTCCAGCGGGGAAATGGCCTCCTCCTTCGGGGCCTCCCCTCGGAGCCAGCGGGGAAGGGGCGGGGCCGTGCGCCTCAGGGCGTAGGCCCCCCCTTCCCCCGGGTACTGCCCCGTGGCCGCAGGGCCCAGGGCGAGCCAGAAGCCCGCCCGCCAGTAGACGAGGTTGTGCCGGGCCTCCTCCCCTTCCCTGGCGAAGTTGGAGACCTCGTACCGGAAAAGCCCCGTTTCTCCCAGCACCTCCTCCGCCCGCTCCATGGCCCAGGCCTCCCGCTCGGGGTCTTCCTTTAGGCCCAGGAGGGCGAAGGGGGTGCCCTTCTCCACCTGGAGGGTGTAGGCGGAGACGTGCCCCACCCCGAGGCGGGCCGCCTCCTTCAGGTCGGCTTCCACGTCCTGCATGGGAAGGCCCAGGATGAGGTCTATGGAGACGCGAAAGCCCCATTCCAGGGCCATCTCCACCGCCCTAAGCGCCCCCTTCCTCCCGTGGGCCCGCCCCAGGAACTTGAGGACCAGCTCCTGGAAGCTCTGCACCCCCAGGGAGAGGCGGTTCACCCCGAGGTCTTGGAGGAGCCGGAGGCGGCCAGGGGAGAGGGTCCCGGGGTTGGCCTCCAGGGTCACCTCGGCGCCCTCGGCGAGCGCCCAGGGAAGGCTTTGGAAGAGGGCCACAAGCTCCCGGTCCCTTAGGTAGCTCGGCGTCCCCCCGCCCAGGTAGAGGGTGCGTAGGGGTTTGGGGAAGCGCTCGTGGAGGGCTTGGGCCTCTTCCTTCAGGCGCCTTAGGTAGGCCTCCACCCACCCCGGCCCCCGGCGGACCACGTGGAAGTCGCAGTAGGGGCAGAGGGTGGGGCAGAAGGGGACGTGGACGTAGAGGCTAGCCACGGCTGCTTTTTAAGACCTCCTCCACCCAGGCCACGGCCCGCTCCGCGAGCGCGAGAGCTTCCCTCCAGTCCTCTTCCGTGGCTTCCGGGAGGTCCCCTGGGTAGCGGCTGGCGACGGCAAAGGGGTTGAGCCGGACAAGGGCTTCCAGCTCTAGGGGCACGGGGATACGGGGGCGGATCAGCTCCAGGAGCCTTTCCAGGTCGTGGGTCTTGGGAAAAGGTATGCCTAAGGCAACCAGAAGAGCTTTGAGGGCCTTTTCTGCAGCCTGTTGCGCGTCAAAGCAAGGTTCTTCCCAAAGGACTTCAGGGCTTATTCGCCCGGCTCGGGCCCGGGCCAGACTGCTCTTGGCCCGGACGAGCCAAGCCAAGGGATCTGTGGCTTCACGGGGCATAGAGCACCCGGCCTTCCCTCAGGACCTTGGGGTAAAGGGTGGCCCAGGCATCCCGGTACTTTTCCAGGTCCTCCGCGGTGGCCAGCAGGAGGTCCAGACTGAAGCCCCGTTTGGCCTTGCTCACCGCCAGGTAGAGGTCCTTCCACACCCGCATGGTCTTGTACTCGGGAGGCACCACCACGAGGAGGTCGTAGTCGCTCTCTGGGCGAGCTTCCCCCCGCGCCCGGCTGCCGAAGAGGATGACCTTTTGCGCCGGGACGGTCTTGAGGATGGCCTCGAGGACCGGGGCAAGCTCCGGGTACTCCACCCCCTCAGTCTACAAGGAGGAGGCGGAAGTCGTTGAGGTTGGTCCCCGTGGGGCCGGTTTTAAGAAGGGTTCCCGCCTCCTGGAAGAAGCCGAGGCTGTCGTTTTCCTCCAGGAAGGGCCTGGGGTCTAGGCCCTTTTCCCACACCGCCGGGGTGAGGAGGGCCCCGGCGGCGCCGCTATTTCCGTCCAGGCCGTCGGAGTCTGCGGCGAGGGCGTAGAGGGGGGTTTTGAGGTGGGCGTAGAGGGCGAGGAGGAACTCCAGGTTCCGCCCGCCCCTTCCCCTTCCCACCACCCGCACCTGGGCCTCCCCTCCGGAGAGGAGGAAGAGGGGCTTCCTAAAAGGCACCCCGTGGGCGCGGATGGCCTCTATGAGCTCGGCGTGGAAGCGGGCGAGGGCCCTCGCCTCCCCCCCGAAGCGGTCGGAGAGGACCGCCGCCCGGAAACCCCGGGCCCGCAAGAACCTTTGCGCCGCCCGGAGGAGGTGGAGGTTCGTCCCCACGAGGCGCCAGGCGAGGCGCCTTAGGGCGGGGTCTTGGGGCTTTAGGGTCTCGGGGAGGCGCCCTTCCACCCCCTGCCGGAGGACGGCCCGGGCCCCGGGGAAGGCGAGGCCGTAGCGGTCCAACAGGGCGAGGGCCTCGGCGTAGGTGGTGGGGTCCGGGTGGAAGGGGCCCGAGGCGATGACCGAGGGGTCGTCCCCCGGCACGTCGGAGAGGAGGAGGACGTGGACCTTCGCCCTGGTGGCGAGGAGGGCTCTTCCCCCTTTGATCTGGGAGAGGTGCTTGCGCACGGCGTTCATCTCGTGGATGCTCGCCCCGCTTTTGAGGAGGGCCTCGGTGAGGGCCCGCTTCTCCTCCAGGGAGATCCCCAAAGGGGCGCACCACAGGGCGCTTCCCCCGCCCGAGAGGAGGGCCAAGACCCGTGCCCTCGGGGAAAGGCCCTGGAGGAGGCCGAGGACCTCCTCGGCCGCCCGGACGCTCTCCTCGTCGGGGACGGGGTGGCGGGCGAAGACCGCCTTGAGCCCAGGGGCCTTTTGCCCCTTGGGCAGGGTGAGGTGGTAGGGGACCTCTCCGTAGCGGTCCAGGGCGGCCTGGAGCATGGGGGCCGCCGCCTTCCCCACCGCCAGGACGAGGTCCGGCCGCCAAGGGGGGAGGTGTTTTGCCGTGAGGCGGTAGGGGTCCGTGGCCTTCAGGGCCTCGAGGAAGGCTTCCTTCAGGAGGGCTTCCACGCCAGGTCCGTCCGGTCAAAGCCCTGGCCCTTGTAGAGGAGGGGTTCCCCCTCCACCCGGGCCAGGGCGTAGCTCAGGCAGTCCCCAAAGTTGAGCCCGGCGGGGTGCTTGCCCCGCCCGTAGCGCCGGTAAGCGGAGATGGCCTCCCGGGCATGCCTTTCGGTGAAGGGCACGATCTCGGCCTGGAGCTCGGTTAGGAGTTCAAAGAGAAGATGCACCCGCTCAAAGCCCAGCCGGGCGCCCAGGACGATCCCCGCTTCGGCCAGGGTGGGCGCGGCCACCTTGTGGGGGCGGGTGCGCCGGAGTTGCTCCAGAAGCTCCTCGTACCCTTCTTCCCGGAAGAGAATGCCCAGGAGGGCGGAGGTGTCCAGCACCATCAGTACCCCTCCTTGCCGTACCCCAGGATTTCTTCCTCCTCTTCCTTGGAGAGCCCCTTCCCCAAAAGCTCCGGCGGGATCTGGGGCCAGACCTCCTCCTCCAGGAAGCGGATCACCCGGTCAAAGCTCCGCTTCCTCTGGAGTTCCCTAAGGCGCATCTCCAGGGCCTTCCTTACGGCCTCCGTCTTGGTTTCTCCGGCGAGGCGGGCCACCTCCTCCGCCAGGCGCTCCACCTCCTTGTTGCGAATGGTGAGGGCCATGCTTTAAGCATGGCTGCAGGAAGATATGCACGTCAAGCCAGAGGGTCCTTTCCCTCGTAGAGGAGGGCCAGAAGCTCGGCGGTGTGAAGCACGGGGAGGTCCAGGTAGGCCTGGATCTGGGTGAGGCAGCCGATGTTCCCCGTGGCCACGAGGTCCGCCCCCGTGGCCTTGAGGTTTTCCGCCTTCCTCCTTCCCAGGGCCTCGGCGATCTCCGGCTGGAAGAGGTTGTAGGTCCCGGCGGAGCCGCAGCAGAGCTCCCACTCCCTGGGTTCCAAGACCTCGAGGCCCGCCGCCTGGAGAAGCCTTCTTGGGGCCTCCCTCACCCCCTGGGCGTGGGCCAGGTGGCAGGCGTCGTGGTAGGCCACCCGCAAGGGGCGCCTGGGGGGTGGGGGCGGGGTGAAGCCCAGCTCGTCCAGGAGGACGCTCAAGTCCTTCACCTTGGCGGCGAGGGCCCGGGCCTCCTCCTCCTCGGGCTCCCCCCGGAAGAGGAGGGGGTACTCCTTCATCCCCGAGCCGCACCCGGCGGCGTTGGTGACCACGTAGTCCACGTCCCGGAAGGCCTTCAGGTTCTTCCGGGCGAGGGCCCGCGCCCCCTCCTTGTCCCCGGCGTGGAGGTTGAGGGCGCCGCAGCAGGCCTGCTCCGGCACCGCCACCACCTCCACCCCGTTTTCCTGGAGGACCCGGATGGTGGCCTGGTTGATGGAAGGCCTCAAGACCCTCTGGGCGCACCCCAGAAGGAGCCCCACCCGCGCCCGCCTCTCCCCCTTGGCGGGGTAGACCTCCCCGTAGGGGGCCTCCTCGGGAAGGCGGTCCGGGAGGAGGGCGAGGGGGGCCTTCAGGGGCTTGGGAAGGGGAAGGGGCCTGAGGAGGGGCTTCAGGCCCGCGCCGAGCTTCGCCAGGGGCCGGAAGCGCTCCGGGTAGGGGAGGGTGCGGAGGAGGCCCAGGCGGAAGACCCTTTCCAAGGGGAAGCGGTGCCGCTTTTCCTCGCTCCACAGGCGGAAGGTGGCGATGAGCTCGCCGTAGGGGACGCCGCTTGGGCAGGCGGTGACGCAGGCCTGGCAGGCGAGGCAGCGGTCCAGGTAGGGGAGGGCTTCTTCCAACCCCAGGTTCCCCTCCAAGACCTCCTTCATGAGGAAGATCCGTCCCCTGGGGGAGTCCATCTCCTCCTGGAGGACCACGTAGGTGGGGCAGGTGGGGAGGCAGAAGCCGCAGTGGACGCAGGCCTCAACGGCGTGGGCCATCACCTCCCCCTCCTTGCCCAGCTTTTCTACGGGGATTTGGTGTTGCATGCTCTCACCCTAAGGGAAAGCGGCCTTTGGGGTCCAGGGCCTTCTTGACCCCGGCGAAGAAGGCCCCTTGGGGCTCGGGGAAGAGGGGCGCTTCCGCCCCCCTTAGCACCAGGTGGGGAAGCCCCGCCTCCCTTAGCGCCTTTAGGCCCTCCTCCGTGGTTCCGGCGTAGAGCACCTCCCCGCCGTCCAGGTAGCGCCTTGGGCCCAGGGGGAGGGCCTCGAGGCGGGGGATGAGGTGGGGCTTGGCGGGAACCTTGACCCAGACGGGGCTTCCCTCCAAAAAGCCGAGGTCCCGCACCGCCTCCCAGTGGGCCTCGTCCTCCGCCAGAACCTCCCCCTCCCCGAGGAGGTCTTGGAGGCGCTTGAGGCGGGCCTCCACGCTTCTTTCAAACCCTCCGAGGCGAAGCTCCAAGGTGGCGGGGGGAATGAAGTCCAGGGCGAGGAGGTCTAAGGGGAGAAGCCTAAGCCTTTCCAGGTCGGCGAGGGCCTCCTCCAGGCCTTCCCGCCGCACCCTGAGGGTGCGCGTGGTCCGGGGCCTGGGGAAGACCTTGAAGGAAAGCTCCACCATGACCCCGAAGGCCCCCAGGGCGCCCACCATGAGGCGGTGGAAGGGGAAGCCCGCGGCGTTCTTCACCACCTTGCCCCCGCCCCGCACCACCTTCCCCTCCCCGTCCACGAAGCGCACCCCGAGGAGGAAGTCCCTCAGGCCCCCATAGCGGTGGCGCAAGGGGCCGGATAGCCCCGCCGCCACCGTTCCCCCCAGGGTGGCCCCCTTCCCCGCGAGGGGCGGGTCAAAGGGCAGGTACTGGCCGTGGGCCCTTAGGGCCTCCTCCACCTCGGCGATGGGCGTCCCGGCGAAGGCGGTGAAGACGAACTCCTCGGGCTCGTACGCCAAAAGGCCCCGGAGGCGGGAGAGGTCCAAAAGGACCTCCCCCTCTTTGGGGGTGGAGAGGGCGGGCTTCGTCCCCCCGCCTTGCGCCCGGAGCCGGGGGTAGGCCCGCACCGCCTCCTGGACCTCTTCCGGGCTTTCCGGCCTAAGCGTGGGCACCGGCCACCTCCGGCAGGACCTTGCCCCGGTTGGCGAGGCCCTTGGGGTCCAGGGCCCGCTTCACCTCCTCCATGGCCAGGAGGTCCTCCGGGGCGAACATCTCCGGCATGTAGCCCTTCTTCTCCACCCCGATGCCGTGCTCCCCCGTGAGGGACCCTCCCAGGCGCACGCAAAGCCTCAGGATCTCCCCGGCCAGGGCCTCGGCCCGTTCCAGCTCCCCGGGCTTCTTCCCGTCGTAGAGGACCAGGGGGTGGAGGTTCCCGTCCCCGGCGTGGAAGACGTTGGCCACCCTCAGGCCGTACTCCCGGGAGAGGCGCTGGATCTCCTTCAAGGCCTCCCCGAGCCGGGAGCGGGGCACCACCCCGTCTTGGACCAGGTAGTCGGGGGAAAGCCTCCCCACGGCGCTGAAGGCGGCCTTGCGGCCCTTCCAGATGGCCTGGCGCTCGGCCTCGCTGCCCGCCACCCTGAGCTCCAGGGCGCCGCTTTCCCTGAGGACCCTTTCCAGGACCAGGGCCTCCTCGGCCACCTCCTCCTTAGGGCCCTCCAGCTCCACGATGAGGAGGCCCTCCACCAGGGGGTAGCCGGCCCTCACCGCCTTCTCCGCCGCCTCTATGCTCAGGCGGTCCATGATCTCCATGGCCCCGGGGAGAAGCCCCGCCCGGATCACCCGGCTCACCGCCTCCCCCGCCGCCTCGAGGCTCGGGTAGGCGGCGAGGACGGTGTGGTAGGCCTCGGGCCTGGGGAGAAGCCTCAAGGTGATCTCCACCGCCACCCCCAAAAGCCCCTCCGTCCCCACGAAGAAGCCGTGGAGGTCCGGGCCCACGCCCTCCAGGCTTTCCCCCCCTAAGCGCACCACCTCCCCCGTGGGGGTGACGACCTCGAGGCCCAGGACGTGGTTCGCCGTCATCCCGTACTTCAGGCAGTGGGCCCCCCCGGAGTTGAAGGCCACGTTTCCCCCGATGGTGCTTACGGGCTGGCTGGAGGGGTCCGGGGCGTAGTAGAGGCCGAAGGGGGCGGCCTCCTGGGAGACCTTGAGGTTCACCACCCCGGGCTCCACCACGGCGATCCTGGCCTTGGGGTCCAGCCTCAGGATCCGGTTCATCCGGTTCAGGGCGATCACCACCCCGCCCTCCACGGGGAGGGAGCCCCCGGAGAGGCTTGTGCCGCTCCCCCGGGCCACGAAGGGGACGCCGTATTGGTGGCAAAGCCGCACCACCCCGATGACCTCCTCCTTCCTCTCCGGGAGGGCCACCGCCAAGGGCCTTTTGCGGTAGGCGGTGAGGGCGTCGGACTCGTAGGGGGCGAGCTCCGCCTCCCTCGTGAGGACCCGGCCGGGAAGCAGGGCCTTGAGTTCCTCCAAGAAGCCCACCCTTGACCTCCTTTCCCCTCCACTTTAGGGCAAAAGGGGGGCCCCCACCGCGGCGAGGGGCTCAGTCAATGTAGTCGTAGGCCACCAGGGTCAGGAACTCCACGAACTCCTCGGAGAGGACGAGCTTGTCCAGGATCTCCTCGGCCTCCCGGTAGCGCTCCTTGTCCCGGCCGCCGAGCTTGGCGAGCTCCTCCTCCTTGACCTTTTGGTAAAGCTCCGGGGTAATGGTGCGGCCGTCCTCCAGCTGGGCCCCCCGGTGCACCCACTGCCAGAGCTGGGCCCGGCTGATCTCGGCGGTGGCGGCGTCCTCCATGAGGTTGAAGATGGCCGCGGCCCCGTTGCCCAAGAGCCACTGGTTCAGGTACTGGAGGGCCACGGAGATGTTGTTGCGAAGCCCCGCCTCCGTCACCCTCCCCTCGGGGACGTGGAAGTTCAGGAGGTCCGCCGCGGTCACGTGGACGTCCTCCCGCTTCACGTGCTTCTGGTGGGGCTTGTCGCCCAGGTAGCGGTCAAAGACCTCCATGGCCACGGGCACCAGGTCGGGGTGGGCCACCCAGGTGCCGTCAAAGCCCTGGGAGGCCTCCCGTTCCTTGTCCGCGCGCACCTGCTGGAAGGCGCGCTCGTTCACCTGGGGGTCCTTGCGGCTTGGGATGAAGGCCGCCATCCCGCCGATGGCGTGGGCCTCGTGGATGTGGCAGGACTTGACCAAAAGCTCGGTGTAGGCCTTCATGAAGGGCACGGTCATCGTCACCTGGGCCCGGTCGGGGAAGATGGGGGCGGTGGTGGCGAACTTCTTGATGCAGCTGAAGATGTAGTCCCAGCGCCCCGCGTTGAGCCCGGCGGCGTGCTCCTTGAGCTCGTAGAGGATCTCCTCCATCTCAAAGGCCGCCAGGATGGTCTCAATGAGGACCGTGGCCCGGATGGTGCCCCGGGGGATCTTCAGGTAGTCCTGGGCGAAGTTGAAGACCTCGTTCCAGAGGCGGGCCTCGAGGTGGCTTTCCAGCTTGGGCAGGTAGAAGTAGGGCCCGCTTCCCCGCCTTAAGAGCTCGTGGGCGTTGTGGAAGAAGTAGAGGCCAAAGTCAAAGAGGCTCGCCGAGATGGGCTCCCCGTCCACGTAGACGTGCTTTTCCACAAGGTGCCAGCCCCTTGGGCGCACCACCAGGGTGGCCGTCTTTTCCTTGAGCTTGTACTCCTTGCCCTCGGGGGAGACGAAGTCAATCTGGCGGCGCACGGCGTCATAGAGGTTCTTCTGGCCCCGGATGACGTTGTCCCAGGTGGGGGAGAGGGCGTCCTCAAAGTCCGCCATGAAGACCTTGGCCCCCGAGTTCAAGGCGTTGATGATCATCTTGCGGTCCACGGGGCCCGTGATCTCCACCCGGCGGTCCAGGAGGTCAGGCGGGGCCTCGGCCACCCGCCACGCCCCGCCCCGGACGAAGGCGGTCTCCTGGAGGAAGTCCGGCTTCTCCCCGGCCTTGTACCGCTCCCAAAGCGCTTGACGCCGCTCCAGGAGGGCCTTGCGCACCGGGTTGAACTCCCGGTGCAGCGCCACCACGAACCTCAGGGCCTCCTCCGTCAGGACCTCCTTCAGGAGGGGGTGGTCTTTCCGGATCTCCACGCCCTTCATGGTGGTCCGAGCTTACGGGAGGCGGGGCGGGATTGTCAAGAAGCAAAAAGATTTTTTGTATCTTGAAAAACAGGGCCGCCCCCGTTACCCTAAGCGGCATGGCGCGTCCTCGGGAGAAGCCGCCCCAGGCGGTGAAGACCCTGGAGAGGGGGCTTCGGGTCCTCGAGGCCCTGGCCCAGGCGGGGGAAAGCCCCTTGGGCCCCTTGGCCGAACGGGTGGGCCTCGCCAAGAGCACCCTCTACCGCCTCCTCAGGGCCCTGGCCCAGGCGGGCTTCGTGGAGGAGGAGGGCGGGGTCTACCGGGTGGGGCCCAAGGCCTTCGCCGTGGGCCAGGCCTACCCCAAGCGTTCGCTTTCCCAGGCGGTCCGCCCCGAGATGGAGGCCTTGGCGAGGGAGACGGGGGAGAGCGTAAACCTGGCGGTGCCCCTGGGGCGGGAGGCGTTGTACCTGGACCAGGTGGAGGGGACGAAGCTCGTCCGCCTCTTCACCGCCCCCGGCTCCCGGGCCCCCCTCCACGCCACCGGGGTGGGCAAGGTCTTCCTGGCCTATCTGGGGGTGCCCGAGGGGCTTAGCCTCACGCCTTACACCCCCCACACCCTCACCCGGCTTCCCGACCTCCTCCGGGAGCTTGAGGCGGTGCGCGGGCGGGGCTACGCCCTGGACAACGAGGAGAAGGAGCTCGGGGTGCGGTGCGTGGCCGCCCCCGTCTTCGGGGCCTCAGGGGGCGTGGTGGCCGCCCTCTCCCTCTCCGCCCCCGCAAGCCGCCTCTCCCTGGAGGAGGCCCACCGCCTCGCCCCCCGGGTGGTGGAGGCGGCCCGGAGAGCTTCCCTGCGCCTCGGGTACACAGGCGAGGTATAGTGTTTAAGGATAGAGGGGCTTAGCGGGAGGAGCTAAGGGCTTATGGACAAGGTGGTGGACAAGGACCGCCCCGTGTACGTGATCTCGGTGGCGGCGGAGCTTGTGGAGATGCACCCGCAGACGCTTCGGCTTTACGAGCGGAAGGGTTTGATCAAGCCGAAGCGGTCCAGTGGGAAGACGCGGCTTTACTCGGAGCGGGACATTGAGAAGCTCCGGGAGATCCGCCGCCTGACGCAGGAGCTTGGGGTGAACCTGGCGGGGGTGGAGGAGATCATGCGGCTTCGGGCGGAGCTCGAGGCCCTGCAGGCCCGCTTTGAGGCCGAGGTGGCCAGGCTCAAGGCGGAGATCGGGGACCGCTTCCAGGAGCTGGAGCGGAGGGCCCTGCCCCCGCCCGGGCAGACGGAGAAGCCCTCCCCCAAGGACCGCCCCGTGTACGTGATCTCGGTGGCGGCGGAGCTTGTGGAGATGCACCCGCAGACGCTTCGGCTTTACGAGCGGAAGGGTTTGATCAAGCCGAAGCGGTCCAGTGGGAAGACGCGGCTTTACTCGGAGCGGGACATTGAGAAGCTCCGGGAGATCCGCCGCCTGACGCAGGAGCTTGGGGTGAACCTGGCGGGGGTGGAGGAGATCATGCGGCTTCGGGCGGAGCTCGAGGCCCTGCAGGCCCGCTTTGAGGCCGAGGTGGCCAGGCTCAAGCTCCTCCTCTTGGAGAAGGAGAAGGAGGAGGCCTTGGGCGGGGGCTGAGGGCCCCCCTCTGCGCTCCCCGGTTGCGGGAACGCGGTGCGGGCGTTTAGGGTGTCCTCGTGGACCTCACCGAGCTTTTTGCCTTTCTCTCCATCCCCTCCGTCTCCACCGACCCGGCCCGGCGGGAGGACGTGCGCCGGGCGGCCCTTTGGCTTGAGGAGAGGCTTAAGGCCCGGGGCTTCCGCACCGAGCTCCACGAGACCCCCCTCCACCCCATCCTCTACGCCGAGCGGTTCGTGGACGAGAAGGCCCCCACCGTCCTGGTCTACGGCCACTACGACGTCCAGCCCCCGGATCCCCTGGAGCTTTGGGAGAGCCCGCCCTTCTCCCCGGTGGTGCGGGAGGGCCGGATCTACGCCCGGGGGGCCTCCGACGACAAGGGGCAGCTTTTCGCCCACGTCCTCGCGGCGGAGGAGGCCCCGGTCAACCTGAAGTTCCTGGTGGAGGGGGAGGAGGAGATCGGAAGCCCCCACCTCCCCCCCTTCGTGCGGGCGAACCGGGAGAAGCTCCGGGCGGACGTGGTGCTCGTCTCCGACGGGGCCATGTTCGCCCCCCACACCCCGACCCTCACCTACGGCCTCCGGGGGCTTTGCTACCTGGAGGTGCGGCTTAGGGGGGCGAGGCGGGACCTCCACTCGGGGGCCTTCGGGGGCGTGGCCCCGAACCCCATCCAGGCCCTGGGGTGGCTCCTCGCCCGGCTGAAGGACGAGGGGACGGGGAGGGTCCTGATCCCGGGCTTCTACGAGAGGGTGCGCCCCGTCCCCGAGGAGGAAAAGGCCCTCTGGCCCTCCCTGGACGAGGAGGCCCTGAAGCGGGAGCTTGGGGTGGAGATCCTCCCCGGGGAGGAGGGCTACGCCCCCCTGGAACGGCTTTGGGCCCGGCCCACCCTGGACCCGAACGGCATCTGGGGCGGCTACCAGGGAGAGGGCTCCAAGACGGTGATCCCCGCCGAGGCGGGGATGAAGCTCTCCATGCGCCTGGTGCCGGACCAGGACCCGGAGGAGGTGGCGGACCAGGCCGAGGCCTACCTGAAGGCCGTCTGCCCCCCCGGCTACGCCCTGGAGGTGCGGAGGCTCCACGGGGGCAGGCCCGTCCTCACCGACCCCTTTAGCCCGCCCATGCGCCTCATGGCCCGGGCCCTGGAGGAGGTCTGGGGAAGGCCCCCCGTCTACACCCGGGAGGGCGGGACGATCCCCGTGGTGGCCGAGCTCAAGGAAACCCTGGGGGCGCCCATCGTCCTTCTGGGCCTGGGGCTTCCCGACGACAACCTCCACGCCCCCAACGAGAAGCTGGACCTGGTGAACCTGGAGAAGGGGGTGGAGGTCATAAGGCGCTTCCACCGCCTCCTTGCGGGGTAGGCGCCCCGCCGCGGGGGGGTCTTTAGAACACCTTCCCCCCCAGGGGCACCTCCCGGTCCGGGGCGAGGAGGACCACCCGCCCCGCCTCGTCGGGGACCCCGAGGACCAGGACCTCGGAGAGGAAGCCCGCCACCCGCTTGGCCCCAAGGTTCACGGCGCAGACCACGAGCCGGCCCACCAGGTCCTCGGGGCGGTAGAGCTCCGTGATCTGGGCCGAGCTCTGCTTCACCCCGAGGGGCCCGAGGTCCACCCAGAGCTTGTAGCTGGGCTTGCGCGCCTTCTCGTGGGGCTCCGCCCGGAGGACCCGCCCCACCCGCAGATCAAGGATCTGGAAAGCTTCCAGAGGGGTCATGTCCGCTTTCCCCGCCGCCTTCGGGAGCCCCCGGGGCCCTTCAGAAGCGGCGGTCCACCAGGAGGCCCCCTTCCAGGGTTTCCACCAGCTCCACCTCGTCCACCTTGAGCCCCGTGGCCTTCTGGATGGCCTCAAAGAGGCCGGGGGGGACCTTTTCCGCCTTGAGGCGGAGGACGAGCTTGTCGGTGCCTTCCAGCTTCCTCTCCACCACCACCTGGAAGCCCTTGGGGTCCAGGCCAAACCCCGCCAGGACGGGGGCGAGCTCCGTGGGGTAGAGCTTGACCCCCTTCACCTTCACCATCTGGTCCGTGCGGCCGAAGACCCCGCGGGGAAGCACCGTGAGGCCCTCCCGCCTTTCCGCCACCGCCAGGTCCCCGGTGCGGAAGCGCACCATGGGCATGAGGGTGCGGCTTAAGGCGGTGACCACGAGCTCCCCCTTTTCCCCGTCCGCCACGGGCCTTAAGGTCTCGGGGTCCAGGACCTCGAGGACGGCCATCTCCGGGATCTCCCAGAGCCCGTCCTTTTCGGGCCGCTCCCCGGCCACGATGCCGAGCTCGCTGGTGCCGTAGGCGTCCAGGGCCACGCCCCCCAGGGCCTCCTCCACCCGCTCCCTGAAGCCCGGCACGGAGGTGAAGGGCTCCCCCCCGGCAAGGAGCAAGGGGAAGCGCCCTCCCGCCTGGGCCACCTTCAGGGCGAAGGAGGGGTTGGTGACGAGGACGTCAAAGCCGTAGCGCTCCCCGAGCTCCGCCACCCGCTTCGCCTCCCCGGGCCCGTGGGGAAAGACCAGGTTCCCCGCCCGCCAAAGGGCCTGGTGGAAGAGCCACCCCCCCGCGAAGACGTGGTAGCTGAAGGCCACAAGCACCTTCTTGCCCACGAGGCCGAGCCTTCTGTAGTGCGCCGCCAGGGCCTCGGCCTGGTAGTGGAGGTCCTCCTGGGAGAGGTACTCGGGCATCCAGCCCAGGACGGGGCTTGGGGTGAGGTGCATGAGGCTCGCCCCTTCCGGGGGCTTGGGGTTTTCCCCGAGGTAGGCGAGCCACTCCTCCCGGGTGGTGGGGGGGAGGGAGGAGAGGTCCTTTAGGGTGAGCTTCTCCGGGTCCACGTCGCGGAGCTTCTCCCGGTAGACGGGGTGGGCCTTCGCCTTGGCCACCACTTCTCTGAACCTCGCAAGCCGGTCCACATCCACCTCCTTCGGCTTGGGTGGGATTATACCCTTCGGGCGGGGGCTTGGCGTTAGAGGGGCACCACCCGCTTCAGGACCTCCTCCAGGGGCGCGGTGAAGACCCCGATGGCGTAGTCCCCCACGCCCCCCACGAAGACGAGCTCCTCCCCGTGGAGGAGGAGGCCGTTGCCGTAGAGGGTGAGGGGGCGGTCCCCGTAGCACTCCGCTAGGCCCTGGGGGGCGAGGAGGTAGTGGGAAAGCCCCAAAGGCCGCCCTTCCGGGCTTAGGCGCATGAAGCCGTGGCGGTAGGAAAGGTCGTGGCGGAGGATCCCGTGGTAGGCCACGAGGTAGGTGCCGTCGGGGAGCCTCAGGGCGTTGGTGGACCAGCCCACCTTGTACTCAAAGGCCTCCGGAGCGAGGACGGGCCGGAGGTCGTAGGCCTTGAGGGTCTTGGGGTCCAGCCTGCCCCGCCAGCAGAGGTCGGGAAGGCCCGAGAGGCTGGGCCTGAGGAGGACGTGGTCCCCCTCGAGGAAGGTGGCGTTCTTGGTGGGGAGGTAGAGGGCAAGCCCCGTCTCCTCCCCGGAGAGGCCGATGCGGATGGGGGCCTTCCGCTTGAGCTGGAAGGCCTCGTCAAACTCCGCCAGGGAGAGGATGGCGGTGAAGACCTCCTTGCTGTCGGTGTTGCGGGCGTCCCCCAGCTTCCCCACCCCCGTGTAGAAGAGGGCGTACCCCTCCTCCCGGCGGTGGGCCCGGGCGTCCTCGCACCCCCGCACCGCCTCAAAGAGCTCCGTGGGGTAGAGGAGGATGCGCACGGGGAGGGGCTTGGGGATCCGCCCCGCGAGGAGGTCCTTTAGGGGCAAGGTGGCGTGGCCGATGGCGGAGGCGTAGCTGTAGTACTCAAAGACGAGGCGGGGGAAGAGGTGGACCACCTCCCCCTCCAGCACCGCCCCGGGGTTGAAGACCGCCAGCGGGCGGCGGGGGTAGTTCTCCACGTGCACGTCCTCGGGGCCGATGTACACCCTGCGGGCGAAGAGGTCCTCCGTGTGGGGGCCCCTAAGCCCCCGGGCCCGGCTGAGGAAGAGCCGGGCCTCCTCCTTAAGGGTTTCCTCCAGCTCGGAGATGGTCATACGCGTCCCTCCCAGGGAAGCTCGGAGACCAGGCGCGAAAGCCGCGCGAGGCCTTCCTCCAGGGCCTTTAGGCCGTCCCGCCTCAGGGTGATGTGCCCCACCTTGCGCCCGGGGCGCACCGCCTTGCCGTACCAGTGGAGGTGGGCCCCCTCTACCTTTAGGACCTCGGCGAAGGGGGGCTTTTCCCCGATGAGGTTCACCATGGCGCTTTGGCCCCTGGGGGCGGTGCTCCCCAGGGGAAGGCCCAGGACGGCCCGGAGGTGGTTCTCAAACTGGCTCGTCTCCGCTCCTTCTATCGTCCAGTGGCCGGAGTTGTGCACCCGGGGGGCCATCTCGTTGAAGAGGAGTTCCTCCCCCACCTGGAAGAACTCCAGGGCGAGGACGCCCACGTAGTCCAGGGCCTCCATGGCCCTCAAGGCGTAGGCCTCCGCCTTCTTCTGCAGGGCCTCCGAGGCCCCGGGGGCCGGGGCCAGGGAGAGCCTGAGGATCCCTCCCCAGTGGCGGTTTTCCACCAGGGGATAGAAGGCCACCTCCCCCGTCCGGCCCCGGACGGCGAGCAGGGAGACTTCCCGGTCAAAGGGGACGAAGCCCTCCAGAATAAGCCCCCTGCCCCCCAGGGCCTTCAGAGCCTCTAGGGCCTCTTCCTCCGTGCGCACCAGGGCCTGCCCCTTGCCGTCGTAGCCGCCCCGCCTCGTCTTGAGGAGGGCGGGAAGGCCTACCCGCTTTAGGCCCTCCTCCAGGTCCTCGGGGCCGTCCACGGGGTGGAAGGGAGGGGTGGGCACGCCGAGGCCCTGGAAGAAGGTCTTTTCCCGGAGGCGGTCCTGGGCCACCTCGAGGGCCTTCGCCGGGGGGTAGAGGGGAAGCCTCCCTTCCAGGCGCCTCGCCGCCTCCACGGGGACGTTCTCAAACTCGTAGGTGACGAGGGCAAGCCCCTCGGCGAAGCGCAAAAGGGCCCCTTCGTCCAGAAACTCCCCCACCACGAGCTCCCCCACCTGCCCGGCGCAGGCCTCGGGGGAAGGGTCCAGGAAGCGGAAGGAAAGCCCCAAGGGGTAGCCGGCAAGGGCCAGCATCCGCCCGAGTTGCCCCCCGCCCAGGATCCCGATCACGCCTCCTCCCTGGGGTCGGGGTGGGCGAGGACGGCCTCCGTCTGGGCCTTGCGGTAGGCCTTGAGGCGCTTTAGGATCTCGGGGTGCTTGAGGCCCAGGATGCTTGCGGCAAGCAAAGCGGCGTTCACCGCCCCTGCTTTCCCGATGGCCAGGGTGCCCACGGGGACGCCCGCGGGCATCTGCACGATGGAAAGGAGGGAGTCTAAGCCCCCTAGGGCCCGGCTTTCCACCGGCACCCCGAGGACGGGGAGGGCGGTGTGGGCCGCGGTCATGCCGGGGAGGTGGGCCGCCCCCCCGGCCCCGGCGATGATCACCTGGATCCCCCGTTCCTCGGCGGTCTTGGCGTACTCCGCCATGAGGTCTGGGGTGCGGTGGGCGGAGACCACGCGCACCTCGTAGGGGATGCCCAGGGCCTCGAGGGTCTCCGCCGCGTGGCGCATGGTCTCCCAGTCGGAGCGGGAACCCATGATCAGGCCTACCAACGGCGCCATCGTACCGGATTGTAAAAGCCCTTCCCCCTTTGGTAAAGCGGTGGGGGTATGGACGCGCTGGAGCTTTTGCGCCTCAACCTCCTCTCCCCCATGGTCCTCGCCTACTTCTTGGGGGTCGCGGCCCGGCTTTTAAAGAGCGACCTCGCCTTCCCCGAGGCCCTCTACACCGCCCTTTCCATCTACCTCCTCTTTGCCATCGGCTTCAAGGGCGGGGTGGAGCTTTCCCACACGCCCTTGGCTGTGGTGCTCCTTCCCGCCCTCCTCACCCTGGCCCTGGGGCTTTTCCGCCCCTTCCCCGCCTACCTCCTCGCCCGGCGGTTCCTCCGGGTGGGGCGGGAGGACGCGGCCGCCCTCGCGGCCCACTACGGCTCCGTCTCCGCCGTCACCTTCCTCGCCGCCCTCACCTTCGTCCAGGCCGTGGGGGACGCCGCCCCGGGGTTCATGCCCACCCTGGTGGCCCTCCTGGAGGTTCCGGGGATCGTGGTGGCCCTCCTCCTCGCCAAGCGAAGGGAAGGGCGCCTGGGGGAGGCGTTGCACGAGGTCCTCACCGGCAAGAGCGTGGTCCTCCTCCTCGGGGGGCTTCTCGTGGGCCTCCTTTCCGGCGAGGAGGGGATGAAGAAGGTGGAGGCCTTCTTCGTGGAGCCCTTCCAGGGCGCCCTCACCCTCTTCCTCCTGGACCTCGGGATGGTGGCGGCCTCGAGGCTTTCCGTCCTGCGGCAGGTGGGCCTTCGCCTCGTCCTCTTCGGCGTGGGCCTCGCCCTCTTCCACGGGGCCTTGGGGGTGTACCTGGGCCTCCTTGTGGGCCTCGGGGTAGGGGGGGCGGCGGTGCTTGGGGCCATGGCGGCCAGCGCCTCCTACATCGCCGCCCCCGCCGCCGTGAGGATCGCCCTTCCCGAGGCGAACCCCAGTTTGTACCTCACGGCGAGCCTCGCCGTCACCTTTCCCTTTAACCTGGTCCTGGGGATTCCCCTCTACCGCGCCTTGGCGGTCCTTTGGGGAGGTTAGGCCATGGACCTGGTGCCCTTGAAGCTCGTGACCATCGTGGCGGAAAGCCTTCTGGAAAAGCGGCTCGTGGAGGAGGTCAAGCGCCTGGGGGCCAAGGGCTACACCATCACCCCGGCGAGGGGGGAGGGCTCCCGGGGGATAAGGAGCGTGGACTGGGAGGGGCAGAACATCCGCCTGGAAACCATCGTGAGCGAGGAGGTGGCCCTGAGGATTTTGCAAAGGCTTCAGGAGGAGTACTTCCCCCACTACGCCGTCATCGCCTACGTGGAAAACGTCTGGGTCGTCCGTGGGGAGAAGTACGTGTAGGGCCACCCCGAGCCGGCGTGGGGCCCTACCCGGCGCTGTAGGGGCGCCGGGAGAGGAGAAGCCCAATCCCCCCGAGGAGGAGAAGCCCTAAGAGGATGGCCCAAAGGGGGAGGTGCTGCCCCAGGAAGTAGCCCAGAAGGAAAAGCCCCTGGGTCCAGAGGAGGCTTCCCAGGGCCACCAAGGGGAGGAAGCGGGAGAAGGGGAAGCCCCAGGCCCCGAAGAGGAAGGGCGTGAGGGTGCGCACCCCCCCGATGAAGGGGGCGAGGAGGAGGAGGAGGGGGCCATAGCGGAGGGCGAGGCGCTCGCCCTTTTTCCAGAGGTCCTCGGGGAAGCGGCGCCTGAGGGCCTTGCCCCCGTAGCGCCCCAGGGCGTAGCCCAGGAGGTGGCCGAGGAAGCTTCCCAGGAAGAGGAGGGGGAGGAGGGGAAAGGCCTCAAGGCCGCCCTCGGCGGCCAGGGCGCCCAGGGCGAGGAGGAGGGTGTCCCCCCCGGGCACGAAGAGGCCGATGGGAAGGCCCGTCTCCAGGAAGAGGGAGAGGGGGGCGAGGAGGAGGAGGGCGTTCATGCGGGGGCGGGCTTGCGGGTGGCCCAGAGGCTCCCCAGGAGGAGGACGGCGAGGATGAAGAGGCTGAAGGCCTCCTTATCTAGCCCCAGGGCGAGCTCGGGGCGGTGGAGGACCTCCTTGGCGAACTTGTCCCACCCGGCCACGGCGAGCTTCGCCCCGGCGAGGCCCACCACCAGGTAGGCCAGGTGCTTGAACCGGGGGTAGCGGTCCAGGAGGGAGACCACGAAGCTCGCCAGCATCCTGAGGGCGAGGATCCCCAGGAAGACCCCGGTGTAGATGACCCAGAGCTCGTCGGAGATGGCCACGGCCACCAGCACGGAGTCCACGGCGAAGGCCAGGTCCATGAGCTCCACCTGGGCGACCACCTTCCAAAACTGGGCCGCGCTCACCTCCAAGGGCGGGGGGGCGTGGGCCTCCTCGGGCTTCAGGAAGTGCTTGAGGGCGATGTAGAGGAGGTAGGCCGCCCCCAGGGCCTGGGCCCACCAGAGCTGGATGACGAGGCTCGCGAAGAGGAGGGCGAGGCCCCTTAGGATGTACGCCCCGAGGATCCCGTAGAAGAGGGCCTTCCGCCTGAGGTGCACGGGAAGCCGCTGTACGAGGACCCCGAGGATGAGGGCGTTGTCCGCCGAGAGGATCACCTCCAGGACGATGAGCGTGAAGATGGCCGAAAGGGCGCCCGTGAGTTCCACACTCCCACCTCCCAAAAAGAAAGCACCACCGCCAAGCGCGGTGGTCTCGCCCGAGGGCTTTCGCCCTCCCGGCCCCCGGGGCCTTTAGGCCCGTCCTGACGGGGTACCGGCCTTGGGGCTACTCCCCAACCGGACCCAGTATACAAAGGTGAGGCCGTGGGGGGAAGGGGGGCGGGGCTTGGGGCTATACTCAAAGCCATGGACGAGGCCCGGAAGGAGCTTCCCACGAAGGAGCAGGTCCTCGAGGCCCTGAAGGTGGTCTACGACCCGGAGATCCCGGTGAACATCGTGGACCTGGGCCTGGTCTACGACGTGGAGGTCCACGAGAACGGGGTCGTGGACGTCACCATGACCCTCACCGCCATCGGCTGCCCCGCCCAGGACGTGGTCAAGGCCGACGCCGAGATGGCCGTCATGCGCCTTCCCGGGGTGCAGGGGGTGAACGTGGAGTTCGTCTGGACCCCGCCCTGGACCCCCGCCCGCATGACGGAGGAGGGCAAGCGCATGATGCGCATGTTCGGCTTCAACGTCTAGGCGTGGGAGCGTGGCCCCATGCCCATAAGCCGCTACTACGACGTCAAGCGGGACGAGAAAGGCGAGCGCTACCTGGAGCCCTACGTCACGGGTTTTTTGCTCCTTAGGCTTCCCCTCCTCAACAAGGGCACGGCCTTCACCGAGGAGGAGCGCCGCCTCTTGGGCCTCGAGGGCCTCCTCCCCCCCCACGTCCACACCCTGGAGGAGCAGAAGGAAAGGGTCTACCGCCGCTACCGCCTGATCCAAAGTCCCTTGGAGAAGCACATCTACCTGCGCCACCTCCAGGACCGGAACGAGGTCCTCTTCTACGCCCTTGTGGTGGACCACCTGGAGGAGATGCTCCCCATCCTCTACACCCCCACGGTGGGGGAGGCGGTGCGGGAGTTCTCCCACATCTACCGCTACCCCCGGGGCTTCACCGCGAGCACCAAAAACATTGACCGGATAGACGAGGCCCTCCAGAACGTCCCCTTGGAGGACGTGCGCCTCATCGTGGCCACGGACTCCTCCGCCATCCTGGGGATCGGGGACCAGGGCTACGGGGGGATGGCCATCAGCATCGGCAAGCTCACCCTCTACACCGCCGCGGGCGGGGTGGGCCCCGACAAGACCCTCCCCGTGGAGCTGGACGTGGGCACGGACCGGGAGGACCTCCTCAAGGACCCCCTCTACCTCGGGGTGCGGCACCGGCGCTTGCGGGGGGAGGAGTACTTCCGCTTCCTGGACCGCTTCGTGGAGGCGGTGAGGCGGCGCTACCCCAAGGCCCTCATCCAGTGGGAGGACTTCGCCAAGGAGACGGCCTTCCAGGTGTTGGAGCGCTACCGCAAGGTCATCCCCTCCTTCAACGACGACATCCAGGGCACGGGGGCCGTGGCCCTGGCCGGGGTGCTCTCCGCCTGCCGCTTAAAGGGGGAGAGGCTTTCGGACCAGGTGGTGGTGGTCTATGGGGCGGGGGCCGGGGGGATCGGGGTGGCCTGGGCCTTGGTGGAGGGGATGAAGCGGGAGGGCCTCTCCGAGGAGGAGGCCAAGGCCCGGGTCCTCGTCCTGGACTCCAAGGGCCTCCTCGTGGAGGGGCGGAGCATGGAGGACTACAAGAGGCCCTACGCCCAGAGGCCCGAGCGCCTATGGGGTTGGCGCTTTGCCGGGGAGTACCCCAACCTCCTGGAGACCATCACGAACGCCCGAGCCACGGTCCTCCTCGGCCTTTCCGGCCAGGCGGGAAGCTTCACCGAGCCCGTGGTGCGGGCCATGCTGGCGAACACGCCCCGCCCCGTGATCTTCCCCCTCTCCAACCCCACCTCGGCCACGGAGGCCCTTCCGGACGACCTCGTCTACTGGACGGAGGGGCGGGCCCTGGTGGCCGCGGGAAGCCCCTTCCCCCCGGTGGGCTTCAAGGGGCGCACCGTCCCCATCGGCCAGGGGAACAACGCCTTCGTCTTCCCCGGGCTCGGCCTCGGGGCGGTGCTCTCCCGGGCCCGGGAGGTGACGGACGGGATGGTCCTCGAGGCCGCCTACGCCCTTTACGACTACACCCGGGAGCACTTCCCCGAGCGGATCTACCCCCCGGTGGGGCGGTTGCGGGAGGTCTCCCCCTACGTGGCCGCCCGGGTGATGCAGAGGGCCCTGGAGGAAGGGGTGGCGGAGGAGGCTAGGGTCCAGGGGCTTACCCTCGAGGCCCTCCTGGACTTCGTCAAAAGCCGCTTCTGGGAGCCCCGGTACCTCCCCTACCGCCCCGCCCCGGTAATCTAGGGGCATGGCCTGGCGCCTCTTGCGCCTCGAGCCCCTGGGGCTCCAAGAAGGCCCCGCCTCCCCCCCGGAGCCCGGGGCCTTCCGGCTCCTGGAGGAGCCCTGGGAGGCCAAGCGGGGAGGGCAGGCCCCCTGGCCCGAGCCCCTCTACTTCGTGGACGGGAGGGAGCGGGCCGAGGCCCTGGTGGCCCAGGGGCCCCGCCTGGCCCTCCTGGGGTGCGTGGCCGCGGGGGCCGTGGCCCTAAAGGGGGGAAGGGTGGAGGTCCTGGGCCTGAGGGTCCGCCGCGTGGGGGTGGGGCTGGAGGAGGCCCTTTGGGCGGGGGAGCTCGTCTACGAGCCCGCCCCCACTTTGGGCGAGGGGCTTGAGGGGCTACAGGCGGGGCTTCGCGCCGCCCGGGAGGCCCTGGAGAAGGAGGTGGCCGAGGGGCTTGAGGGGGGGCTTCTCGTGGTGGACGGCCCCGTGCGCCTCCTCCGGAAAGGCCCCCTCCTCGGCTACATCAAGACCCACTGGGTCCGCTACCTCCCCAAGGAGCGGGAGGCCCTCCTCGAGGCCCTGGCCCCGGGGGAGCGCACCCCCGCCTTCCGCGTCCACCGGAAGGGGCTGGAGCTCGCGAGCTGGTATGTGCGCCTGCCCCTGCCCCCGGAGGGGCTCCGCCCCCCCTTGGCGGGGCTTTTGCGGGTGGAGACGCCCCTTGCGGGCCCCTTCCTGGAGCTCGCCGACCTCTCCTTGGGGCTTTTCCCCGCCTTGGCCTCCCACCCGGTGAAGGACCCCAGGGCCCCCCAGAACCTCCTGCCCGTGGGGGGGCTGGAGCGGGAGCTTTCCCGCAGGATGGGCAGGCCCGAGGTGGTGGGCCGCATGCTGGCGAGGTACTTAGGAGGTGCGAGGTGAAGCGTATCGGCGTGGTCTTGGGCCGGCGGGAGGCCACCCCCTTGGAGTTCTGGGTGGGGGTGGAGGGGGACGGGCTTTTGCGCCTGGACGACCTGGTGGTGGTGGAGGGCTTCCACCCCCAGGTGGGCCAGGTGCGCTTCTTCGGCATGGTGGACCACGTGGCCAAGGTCCACGAGGGGGAAAGCTTTGACACCGACACCTTCCTCGCGGTGGAGGGCAAGATCCCCGTGAGCCTGGCCTACGTGGCCCACGTGAGCGTGACCCGCATCCTCCCCGAGGAGTTCTTCCCCCCGGACCCGGGCTCCCCCGTGTACCTGGCCCAGGAGGAGGACCTGGAGCTCGCCCTCTACTACGACGCCATGCGCAACCAACGGGGAAGCACCAAGCTCCCCGCCGGGCTCCTTAAGAACGGGGAGGTGGCCTACCTCAACCTGGAGTTCTTAAACGGCGTCAAGGGCGGGCACGTGAACATCTCCGGCATCAGCGGGGTGGCGGCCAAGACGAGCTACGCCACCTTCCTCCTCAAGAGCCTTCTGGAAAGCGGGGTCCTGGAGGACGCCCACCAGGCCAGGGTCCTCCTCTTCAACGTCAAGGGGGAGGACCTCTTCTTCCTGGACAAGCCCAACGCCCGCCTCACCGAGGAGGCGCGGAAGGCCTACGCGCGGCTTGGCCTCCCCGCGACCCCCTTCCAGAGCGTGGCCTTCCTCGCCCCGCCCAAGAAGGCGGGCTACCTCCCGGACGTGGACACCCGGCTGGAGGGGGTGGAGGCCTACCACTGGGACCTGGTCCAGTTCTGCCAGAGGGGCCTCCTCCCCTTCCTCTTCGCCGACCGCGCCGCCATGACCAACCTGGGCTTCCTGGTGGCCCACGTGACGGAGAAGCTCAAGCGCCTCGCCGAGGGGCAGAAGGGCCCCCACCTCCAGGTGGAGGACTGGCCCGGGGGGGAGGCTTCCGAGGGGATGAGCTTTGACCAGCTGGGAAAGGCGCGCCTCAAGAGCTTCTCCGACCTCGTGCGCTACCTGGAGTACAAGCTCCTGGGCCCCGAGACCGGGGAAGGGGAGGGGGACCGGGGCTGGACCGCAAGGCAGGCCAAGGGGACCCTGGAGGCCTTCGTCCGCCGCCTCCGCTCCAGCGTGGAGAACGTGGCCCACCTCGTCCGGGGGGACCGGCCCGGAAGCCCCCCGGACCCCCTTTCGGGGAAGGCCCAGGTGCACGTGGTGGACCTGGCCAAGCTCTCCCCCCAGGCGCAGATGTTCGTGGTGGGAAGCCTCCTCAAGGACCTCTTTGAAAGGAAGGAGCGGGGGCAGTACCGGGGGAGGGTCTTCATCGTCCTGGACGAGCTCAACAAGTACGCCCCCAGGGAGGAGGAAAGCCCCATCAAGGACGTGCTCCTGGACATCGCCGAGAGGGGCCGCTCCCTCGGGGTGATCCTCATCGGGGCCCAGCAGACGGCGAGCGAGGTGGAAAGGCGCGTGGTGGGGAATGCGGCCATAAGGGTGGTGGGCCGCCTGGACGCCGCCGAGGCGGAGCGCCCCGAGTACCGCTACCTTCCCACCTCCTTCCGCCAAAGGGCCCTCATCCTTCCCCAGGGGGCGGTGATCCTCCACCAGCCCGAGATCCCCGTGCCCCTCCTTGTCCACTTCCCTTTCCCCGCCTGGGCCACCAAGAGGGAGGAGGTCCTGGAGGACAACTCCGCCGAGGCCCTGCGCCGGGAGTTCTTCAGGTAGGATGGCCTCGCCATGAAGAAGACCCCCCTTTACGAGGCCCACCTTCGCCTGGGCGCCCGGATGGTGGACTTCGCCGGGTACCTCCTCCCCCTCCAGTACACCTCCATCGTGGAGGAGCACCTGGCCGTGCGCCGGGCGGTCGGGGTTTTTGACGTGAGCCACATGGGGGAGTTTCTGGTCCGGGGCAAGGAGGCCCTGGCCTTCCTCCAGTGGGCCACGGCGAACGACGCAGGCAAGCTCAAGGTGGGAAGGGCCCAGTACTCCATGCTCCCCAACGAGCGGGGCGGGGTGGTGGACGACATCTACCTCTACCGCCTGGGGGAAGAGGAGTACCTCATGGTGGTGAACGCCGCCAACATCGCCAAGGACCTCGCCCACCTCCAGGCCTTGGCCAAGGGGTTCAGGGTGGAGCTTGAGGACGCCTCCGAAAGGACCGCCCTCCTCGCCCTCCAGGGCCCGAAGGCGGCCTCCCTCCTCCAGGGGCTTACCGATCTGGACCTTTCCCAGAAGCGCAAGAACGACGTCTTCCCCGCCCGGGTGGCGGGCCGGCCCGCCCGCCTCGCCCGCACGGGGTACACGGGGGAGGACGGGTTTGAGCTCTTCCTCGCCCCGGAGGACGCCGAGCCCGTCTTTCTGGCCCTGGTGGAGGCCGGGGCCAAGCCCGCGGGCCTCGGGGCCCGGGACTCCTTGAGGCTCGAGGCGGGCTTCCCCCTCTACGGCCACGAGCTCACCGAGGAGACCAACCCCCTCTGCACCCCCTGGGCCTGGGTGGTGAAGAAGGAAAAGGCGTTTTTGGGCAAGGAGGCCATGCTGGCCCAGGCCTGCCGGGAGCGCCTCGTGGGCCTCGTTCTGGAAGGGGGCATCCCCCGGGAGGGCTACCGGGTGCTCTCTGGGGGCCGCCCCGTGGGCCGGGTGACGAGCGGCGGGTATTCGCCCCTGCTGCAGAGGGGCATCGCCCTCGCCTACGTGGAGGAAGGGGCGGAGGGGCCTTTCCAGGTGGAGGTCCGGGGCCGGGCGGTCCCCGCCGCCCTTAGCCCCCTCCCCTTTGTGCCGCTAAAATAGCGGGGGTTGGGAGGCGCTATGGACATACCCAAGGACCGCTTCTATACCAAGACCCACGAGTGGGCCCTGCCCGAAGGCGACACGGTGCTCGTCGGCATCACCGACTACGCCCAGGACGCCCTCGGCGACGTGGTTTACGTGGAGCTACCCGAGGTGGGCCGGGTGGTGGAGAAGGGCGAGGCGGTGGCCGTGGTGGAGAGCGTGAAGACCGCTTCCGACATCTACGCCCCCGTGGCCGGGGAGATCGTGGAGGTCAACCTCGCCCTGGAGAAGACCCCTGAGCTCGTCAACCAGGACCCCTACGGGGAGGGCTGGATCTTCCGCCTGAAGCCCAGAGACATGGGCGACCTGGACGAGCTCTTGGACGCCGGGGGCTACCAGGAGGTCCTGGAAAGCGAAGCCTAGGGGAAAGGATGCGTCCCGAAGACCCTTCCCTCGCCCGCGCCTTAGGGCGGGAAGGGCGCTTTGTGGCCCCGGGGCAAATGGCCCTGGGGTTTTGCTTGAGGATGGAGACATGGACTACACGCCCCACACGGAGGAGGAGATCCGGGAGATGCTCAGGCGGGTGGGGGCGGCCTCCCTGGAGGACCTCTTCGCCCACCTGCCCAAGGAGATCCTGAGCCCTCCCATAGACCTTCCCGAGCCCCTGCCCGAGTGGAAGGTCCTGGAGGAGCTGAGGCGCCTCGCCGCCCAAAACCTCCCCGCCCACAAGGCCTTCCTGGGCGGGGGGGTGAGGAGCCACCACGTCCCCCCCGTGGTCCAGGCCCTGGCCGCACGGGGCGAGTTCCTCACCGCCTACACCCCCTACCAGCCCGAGGTGAGCCAGGGGGTTCTGCAGGCCACCTTTGAGTACCAGACCATGATCGCCGAGCTCGCGGGGCTGGAGATCGCCAACGCCTCCATGTACGACGGGGCCACGGCCCTGGCCGAGGGGGTCCTCCTCGCCCTCAGGGAGACGGGGAGGATGGGGGTTTTGGTCTCCCAGGGGGTCCACCCCGAGTACCGCGCGGTGCTTCGGGCCTACCTCGAGGCCGTGGGGGCCAAGCTCTTGACCCTCCCCCTGGAGGGGGGAAGGACCCCCCTCCCTGAGGTGGGGGAGGAGGTGGGGGCGGTGGTGGTCCAGAACCCCAACTTCCTGGGCGCCCTGGAGGACCTCGGGCCCTTCGCCGAGGCGGCCCACGGCGCGGGGGCGCTTTTCGTGGCCGTGGCCGACCCCCTCTCCTTGGGGGTGCTCAAGCCCCCGGGGGCCTATGGAGCGGACATCGCCGTGGGGGACGGGCAGAGCCTCGGCCTCCCCATGGGCTTCGGCGGCCCCCACTTCGGCTTTCTCGCCACCAAAAAGGCCTTCGTGCGCCAGCTTCCGGGTAGGCTCGTCTCCGAGACCGTGGACGTGGAGGGAAGGCGGGGCTTCATCCTCACCCTCCAGGCCCGGGAGCAGTACATCAGGCGGGCCAAGGCCAAGAGCAACATCACCACCAACGCCCAGCTCACCGCCCTCATGGGGGCCATGTACCTCGCGGCCTTGGGGCCTGAGGGGCTTAGGGAGGTGGCCCTGAAGAGCGTGGAGATGGCCCACAAGCTCCACGCCCTCCTCCTGGAGGTTCCGGGGGTCAGGCCCTTCACCCCCAAGCCCTTCTTCAACGAGTTCGCCCTGGCCCTCCCCAAGGACCCCGAGGCGGTGCGGCGGGCCCTTGCGGAGCGGGGCTTCCACGGGGCCACCCCGGTGCCCAGGGAGTACGGGGAGAACCTCGCCCTCTTCGCCGCCACCGAGCTCCACGAGGAGGAGGACCTCCTGGCCCTGCGGGAGGCCCTTAAGGAGGTTTTGGCATGAGCTTTCCCCTGATCTTTGAACGGAGCCGGAAGGGAAGGCGCGGCCTCAAGCTGGTGAAGGCGGTGCCCAAGGCGGAGGACCTGATCCCCAAGGAACACCTGCGGGAGGTCCCGCCCCGCCTCCCCGAGGTGGACGAGCTCACCCTGGTGCGCCACTATACCGGGCTTTCCCGCCGCCAGGTGGGGGTGGACACCACCTTCTACCCCTTGGGGTCTTGCACCATGAAGTACAACCCCAAGCTCCACGAGGAGGCGGCGCGGCTTTTTGCCGACCTCCACCCCTACCAGGACCCAAGGACGGCCCAGGGGGCCTTAAGGCTCATGTGGGAGCTCGGGGAGTACCTCAAGGCCCTCACGGGCATGGACGCCATCACCCTGGAGCCCGCCGCCGGGGCCCACGGGGAGCTCACGGGGATCCTGATCATCCGCGCCTACCACGAGGACCGGGGGGAGGGGAGGACGCGGCGGGTGGTCCTGGTCCCCGACTCGGCCCACGGCTCCAACCCCGCCACCGCCAGCATGGCGGGCTACCAGGTGCGGGAGATCCCCTCGGGGCCCGAGGGGGAGGTGGACCTCGAGGCCCTGAAGCGCGAGCTCGGCCCCCACGTGGCCGCCCTCATGCTCACGAACCCCAACACCTTGGGCCTCTTTGAACGGCGCATCCTGGAGATCTCCCGGCTCTGCAAGGAGGCGGGGGTGCAGCTCTACTACGACGGGGCCAACCTGAACGCCATCATGGGCTGGGCGAGGCCCGGGGACATGGGCTTTGACGTGGTCCACCTGAACCTCCACAAGACCTTCACCGTGCCCCACGGCGGGGGCGGGCCTGGCTCGGGCCCGGTGGGGGTGAAGGCCCACCTCGCCCCCTACCTCCCCGTGCCCTTGGTGGAGAGGGGAGAGGAGGGCTTCTACCTGGACTTTGACCGGCCCAAGAGCATCGGCCGGGTGCGGAGCTTCTACGGGAACTTCCTGGCCTTGGTCCGGGCCTGGGCCTACATCCGCACCCTGGGGCTAGAGGGCCTTAAGAAGGCCGCGGCCCTCGCCGTCCTCAACGCCCGCTACCTGAAGGAGCTCCTCAAGGAGAAGGGCTACCGGGTGCCCTACGACGGGCCCTCCATGCACGAGTTCGTGGCCCAGCCCCCCGAGGGCTTCCGCGCTTTGGACCTCGCCAAGGGGCTTTTGGAGCTCGGCTTCCACCCCCCCACGGTCTACTTCCCCTTGATCGTCAAGGAGGCCCTCATGGTGGAGCCCACGGAGACCGAGGCCAAGGAGACCCTCGAGGCCTTCGCCGAGGCCATGGGGGCGCTTTTAAAGAAGCCCAAGGAGTGGCTGGAAAACGCCCCCTACTCCACCCCGGTCCGCCGCCTGGACGAGCTTCGGGCCAACAAGCATCCCAAGCTCACCTACTTTGACGAGGGCTAAACCCCTTGCCGGGGCCCCCATGCCGGCTTGGGCCGGCATGGGGTGGGGTTAAAGCCCGAAGTAGGCCCGGGCCTCGGCCACGTCCTCTGCGATCTGGGCCCTTAGGGCCTCGAGGGAGGGGAAGCGCCTTTCCTCCCGGAGACGCTTGAGGAAGCGCACCCGCACCTCCTCCCCGTAAAGCTCCCCGGCGAAGCCCAAAAGGTGCACCTCCAAGCGCCTTTCCTCCCCCCCCAGGGTGGGCCGCGTCCCCACGTTGGCCACCCCCTTGTAGCGCCCGAAGGCCCCTTCCGCCTCCACGGCGAAGACCCCGGGGGGAAGGACCTTCAAGGGGTGGACGGCGAGGTTGGCCGTGGGGAAGCCGAGCCGCCTTCCCATCCGGTCCCCCTCCACCACCACCCCGTAGGCCCCGTAGAGGCGGCCCAGGAGATGGCGGGCCTCCTCCACCCGGCCTTCCCGCAACAGGGCGCGGATGCGGCTACTCTTCACCGCCTCCCCCCCAAGGCTCAAGAGGGGGACGACCCGGGTGGGGGCCACCCGCTCCAGGGCCTCCGGGCCCCCCGCCCGGCCTTGTCCGAAGCGGAAGTCCTCCCCCACGTAGATCCGGCTCGCCTGAAGGGCCCTTAGGTCCTCCAAGAAGGCCTCGGGGGGTCTTCTGGCGAACTCCTCGTTGAAGGGCACGGCCAGGATGAGTTCCACCCCCACCTCCCTCAGGGCCTCCACCTTCTCCTGAAGGTCCATGAGGAACCCTTCCCCCCGGGTGAAGACCTTGGTGGGGGGGTCAAAGGTGTAGACGAGGAGGGGCGCCTTCAGGGTTTTGGCCTCGGAGAGGGCCTGGCGCAGGAGGTACTGGTGGCCCAGGTGCACCCCGTCAAAGGAGCCCACGGCCACCACCTTGGGGCCTTTGGGGACGTCAGCGACCTCGGAGAAAAGCATGGTAGTAGAGGACCCCCACGAGCCCCGTGGCCGAGAACTCCACCTCCCCCCTCTGGTGCCTCTCTAGGGCCTCCTCCGGGCGCATCCAGACCACCTCTATGGCCTCGTCCTCGTCGGGGTGGGCCTCCACCTCCTTTAGGTTTTCCGCGAGGAAGACGTGGGTCTTCTCGTCGGTGAAGCCGGGGGAGACGAAGTAACTGAAGAGGTAGGTGAGGTCCCCGCTAAGGCCCGTCTCCTCGGCGAGCTCCCTCCTCGCCGCCTCCAAGGGGTCCTCCCCGGGCTCTATGAGGCCCGCCGGGATCTCCAGGGGGGCGAGGCCCACGGCGGGGCGCATCTGGCGCACGAAGAGCATCCTCCCTTCCCGCAGGGCGATCACCGCCACGGCGGGCTTGTGTTCCACGATCTCGTAACGGCCTTCCAGGGCCAGGTTCAGGATGCGGCCCCGGTAGAGGTAGGTGCGTTCCACGCCCCCATAATAGACTCTTCCCATGTGGCTCACCGACGGCCGCCGGAGCCTCCTCCTCCAGGGGGAGCGGATCGCCCGGGTGGAGGCGGGGAAGCGGGGCCTCTTCGTGGAGGTCCTTCCAGGACGCCCACGCCCACCCCCTCTACTGGGGGGTGGCCTTGCGGGGTATGGACCTTTCCGGGCTTAAGGACCCGGAGGCCGTGGCCCGGGAGGTCCTTTGGGCCCACACCCTCGGGGCCTCCCTGGCGGCGGGGTGGGCGGACTACGGGCGCATCGCCCCCGGGGCGCGCGCGGACCTCACCCTGTGGGAGGGGAAGAGGCCCGTGGGCCGGGTGTACCGGGGAAACCTGGAGATTTTTTAGGGGGCGGTTGAGGTATACTGCGCCCCATGTACGGGGTCCTGGTTTGGCCCCCCGAGGACCTCCGCCGCTTTATGGAGGAACTCCAGGCGGCCAGGGGCGTCCGGGGCTTCGGCCCGCCCCACCTCAACCTCCGCCAGCCCTTTGACTGGCCCTACGAGGAGGAGGCCTTGCGCATCGCCCTGGCGGGGATCCTGCGGGGCCACCCCCCCTTTCGCGTCCGCCTGGGGGACTGGCGCTTCTTTCCCCAGGGGGTGGTCTACCTCCGGGCCTACGGGGGCGGGGCCTTCCGGCGCCTCTACCACGCCCTGGAGCCCCTGGCCCCGCCCCTCAAGGAGATTGAGGGGCCGAGCTACATCCCCCACCTGACCCTGGCCCTGGGCCTCTCCCCGGAGGAGGCGAAGGCCTTGGCGCAAAGCCTCCCGCCCCCGCCCCGCCGCTCCTTCCTGGTGCGGGAGGCGGCCTTGGTGCGGGACGAAGGGGAGGGCCTGGTGGAGGTGGCCCGCTTTCCGTTAGGCCCTAGCCCAGAGCGATGAGGGCCATGGCCAGGAGGCTCAGGCCCACCCCCGTAAGCCGCCTCCGGGAGAGCCTTTCCTTCAGGACGAGCCAGGCCAGGAGAACCGTGAAAACCGGGTAGAAGGAGGAGAGGACCGCCGCCACGTCCAGCCGCCCGGCCTGGGCCGCGAGGAGGAAGAAGAGGTTTCCCCCGGCGTCCCCGAGGCCGGCGAGGAGGACCCATGGGGCCTCGCGTCCTCCGGGCCAGGGCCTGGCCCGGAGGGCGGCGGGGAGGACCAGGAGGAAGGCGGTGAGCTTGGCCCAGGCGGCGGGGTAGAAGAGCCCCTCCACCCGGTCCATGAAGGCGTAGAACCCGCCGAAGCCGAGGCCGGCGAGGAGGGCGAGGCCCAGGTTCCCCGGGCGCGCCCGGCCTTCGGGCCGGGAGACGAGCCAGACCGCGAGGAGGCCCAGCCCCATGCCCAGGGCGGGGAAAAGGCCCGGCCACCCCTCGAGGAGGGCCCCCAGGGCCACGGGGAGGGCCGCCCCCACCACCCCGGCCACGGGGGCGGCGAGGCCCATCTCCCCTTGGGCCAGGGCCCGGTAAAAGGCGAGGAGGCCGAGGGCCCCGGAGGCCCCGCCCAAAAGGGCATAGGGAAGGTCCCGCCCTTGGGGCGCCTCCCCGAAGACCTGGGCCAGGAGGAGGAAGAGGAGGAGGCCGATGCCGGAGGCCCAGAGGACCACGGCCTGGGCGTGGGCCCGGCGGGAGGCCATCCCGCCGCCGAAGTCCCCGGCCCCCCAGGTGAGGGCGGAGAGGAGGCCGAAGCCTAAAGGGAGGAGAAGGCTAGCGTCCATGGGAAGCGTGGGGGGGCGTCTTCGGGGCCCCCCTCTGGCGAGGGCGACTTAGTCCAGGAAGTCCCTGAGCTTCCGCGTGCGGGACTCGTGGTACTTGAGCTTGCGGAGGGCCTTGTTCTCAATCTGCCGGATCCTTTCCCGGGTGACGCCGAAGAAGGCCCCCACCTCCTCCAGGGTGTGCTCCCGCCCGTCAATGAGCCCTTTCCGGAGCTTCAGGACCATGGCCTCGCGCTCGGAGAGCTTGGACAGGGCCTTCTCCAGCTCCTCGGAGAGGAGGCTCTGGGTGGCGGCGTCCACCGGGGAGGGGAGGTGCTCGTCGGGGATGAAGTCCCCGTAGAAGCTGTCCTTCTCGTCGCCGATGGGGGTCTCCAGGGAGACGGGCTCCTGGGCGATCTTGAGGGTTTCCTCCACCCGCTTGGCGTCCCAGCCCGGCCCCATGGCCTCGGCGATCTCCTCGTAGGTGGGTTCCCGGCCGAGCTCCTGCTGCAGCTGCCTTGCGGTGCGGGAGAGCTTGTTGATGGTCTCCACCATGTGGACCGGGATGCGGATGGTGCGGGCCTGGTCGGCGATGGCCCGGTTGATGGCCTGCCGGATCCACCAGGTGGCGTAGGTGGAGAACTTGAAGCGCCGCTTGTACTCAAACTTCTCCACCGCCCGGATCAGGCCCTGGTTTCCCTCCTGGATGAGGTCCAGGAAGGAGAGGCCCCGCCCCGTGTACTTCTTGGCGATGGAGACCACGAGCCGGAGGTTGGCCTCAATGAGGTGCTGCCGGGCCGCCTCCCCTTCCCGGGCGATGTGGAGGTAGCGCTTGTGCTCCTTGGGGAGGCTTTTGAGCTTCTGGTCAATCTCCTCCACGGTCTTGGGGTCCAGGGTCTCCTTGAGGCCGGGGATGTGCCGCACCCGGGCCGAGCCCAGAATCTTGGCCCGGACCACCTCCCGGATGAGGTCGGGGTCAAGGCCGGTGATCTCGGAGAGCTTCTTGATGGCCTCCATCCCCTCCTCCACCTTCCGGGCGAGCTCCACCTCCTCCTCCAGGGTGAGGAGGGGGACCTGGCCGATCTCGTGCAGGTACTGGCGCACGGGGTCGGAGGTGGAGATCTTGGGGATGGGGAGGTCTTCTTCCTCCTCCTCCAGGTCCAGCCCCTCGCCCTCCTCGGGCAGGTCCAGGAGGTCGTCCTCCAGGGTGAGGTCCGGGTCCTCGAGGTCGGGGTCGGGCTCCCCCTCGGGGAACTCGGGGAGTTCCTCCGCCTCCTCCTGGACCAGGACCTCGGTCTCCTGGGCCTCCTGGGCCTGGGCGTTCTTGCGCTTGCTCTTCTTCAAGGCTCACCTCCCTCGCTTTTCCGCGAACAGGACCTTGTATTCGGCCACCTTGAGGGTCTGGAAGGCGCCGAACTTCTCCTCCAGCAAAGGCTCGTACTTCAGGAACGGGTTGGACACGAGGAAAAACACGCCACCCGGCCTGAGCCGGGCCGCCGCCACGTTCACGAACGCCTGGGCCACATCCAGAATGACCGCACCCCCCACGTGAAAGGGGGGGTTCGTAACTATGATGTCAAACCGGGCCTCTTCTGTCAAGGCCTCGTCCACGTCGGAGTGGAGGGCCTGGGCCTTCAGGGCGTTGGCCTCGAGGCCCTTTTGCAGGGAGAGGACGGAGGCCAGGTCGTCCTCCACCCCCACCACCTCCGCCCCCATCCGGGCGAGGGGCAGGGTCAGGGCCCCATAGCCCGCCCCCAGGTCCAGGACCTGCCGGCCGCGGACCCCCTCGGGCCCCAGGCGTTCCTGCAGGGCCTCGAGGAGGAGCAGGGAGGCCGGGTCCACCTTCCCCGCCGAGAAGACCCCGGGGAGGTGGTGGAAGGTGTACTCCGCCCCCAGGATGCGGGCGGAAAAGGCCCGCCAGAGGGAGGGGAGGGGCGGGGCCTCCTTCTCCTTCTCCAGGAGGGCCACCCGGTAGGGCCCCTCCCGCCGCACCACCACGCCGTAGCCCAGAAGGGCCCGGGCCTCCTTGAAGTAGCGCTCAAACCCCTTGTTCTTGTCCCCGGCGAGGTAGAGCCGTCCTCCCATCCGGAGGGCCCGGGCCGCGGCCACGAGGCTCGCCTGGACATAGGCCGTCCCTCTCCCGGCGGGGAGGGCCAGGACCACGAGGTCGTATGCTCCCGCCGCCGCCTCCCAGGGAAGGGCGAGCCGGGCCTGGAGGCCGCTCGCCGTGAGGCAGCGGAAGGCGGCCCGGGAGGTCTCCAGCCGCTCCACCGCCATCCTCCCCTCCAAGGGGAGGCTTCCCCAGCCCACCCCGGGGTTCAGGTCCAGGGCCCGCTCGCCGAAGGGCTCCACCGTCTTCTGCAGGAGGTCGTGGACCGGGTCCCGGTACCCCCGGGCCCCGGGCTTGATGAAGAGCCGGCCCCCGGGGTGGGGAAGGGGGGTGAGGCGGTGGTAGGCTTCCCGCGTCAGGCTCACGTCCTCCCAGGATAAGGGCCTTGGGCGGAGGGGGCAAATGTGCTAACATTCTCTTTCAAACCGCCCGGGGGGGCGGGGAAGGAGGGAAGCGTGGCCCTGGTGGTTCAGAAGTACGGCGGCACCTCCGTGGGCGACCTGGAGCGCATCCACAAGGTGGCCCAGCGCATCGCCCACTACCGCGAGAAGGGGCATCGGCTTGCGGTGGTGGTCTCGGCCATGGGGCACACCACCGACGAGCTCATCGCCTTGGCCAAGCGGGTGAACCCGAGACCTCCCTTTCGCGAGCTGGACCTCCTCACCACCACCGGGGAGCAGGTCTCCGTGGCCCTCCTCTCCATGCAGCTTTGGGCCATGGGGATCCCCGCCAAGGGCTTCGTCCAGCACCAGATCGGCATCACCACCGACGGGCGCTACGGGGACGCCCGGATCCTCGAGGTGAACCCGGCCCGCATCCGGGAGGCCCTGGAGCAGGGCTTTGTGGCGGTGATCGCGGGCTTCATGGGCACCACCCCGGAAGGGGAGATCACCACCTTGGGCCGGGGAGGGTCGGACACCACCGCCGTGGCCATCGCCGCCGCCCTCGGGGCCAAGGAGTGCGAGATCTACACGGACACGGAGGGGGTCTACACCACGGACCCCCACCTGATCCCCGAGGCGAGGAAGCTTTCCGTCATCGGCTACGACCAGATGCTGGAGATGGCCGCTTTGGGGGCCAGGGTCCTCCACCCCCGGGCGGTCTACTACGCCAAGCGCTACGGGGTGGTCCTCCACGTGCGCTCTAGCTTCTCCTACAACCCCGGTACCCTGGTGAAGGAGGTCGCCATGGAGATGGACAAGGCGGTGACGGGCGTGGCCTTGGACCTGGACCACGCCCAGATCGGGCTTATCGGCATCCCGGACCAGCCGGGCATCGCGGCCAAGGTCTTCCAGGCCCTGGCCGAGCGGGGCATCGCCGTGGACATGATCATCCAGGGGGTTCCCGGCCACGACCCCTCGAGGCAGCAGATGGCCTTCACGGTGAAGAAGGACTTCGCCCAGGAGGCCCTGGAGGCTTTGGAGCCCGTCCTCGCCGAGATCGGGGGCGAGGCCATCTTGAGGCCGGACATCGCCAAGGTCTCCATCGTGGGCGTGGGCCTCGCCTCCACCCCGGAGGTCCCCGCCAAGATGTTCCAGGCGGTGGCCTCCACCGGGGCCAACATTGAGATGATCGCCACCAGCGAGGTGCGCATCTCCGTGATCATCCCCGCCGAGTACGCCGAGGCGGCGCTTAGGGCCGTCCACCAGGCTTTTGAGCTGGACAAGGCCTGATGGAGCGCCTCCACCTTTCCTGGGAGGACCTCCTCCGGCTGGTCCGCCGCCTGGCGGAGGCCCTTTCTGGGGAGCCTTTTGACCTCGTCCTGGGGGTGGCGCGGGGAGGCCTCATCCCCACCGCCCTTCTGGCCCAGGCCCTCGGCGCGCGGAACATCCTCACCGCCGCCGTCATGTTCTACGAGGGGGAGGAGGCTTTGCCCGAGCCGGTATTCCTGCAGTTTCCCCCCGATGTCCTCCTTTTCGGCAAGCGGGTCCTGGTGGTGGACGACGTTTGGGACTCGGGGCGCACGGCCTTTGCCGTGAAGGCCCGGGTGCGCCGAGCGGGCGGGGTGCCTGTGGTGGCCACCCTCCACTTCAAGCCGGGGCGGAACCGGGTGCCGGACCGCCCCGACTTCTACGCCGAGGAGACGGCGGCCTGGGTGGTCTACCCTTGGGCCCTCGAGGCCTGGCCCAAAGGCTAATACCCTTCCGGTTGCCTTCGCCCGACGGGCCCGGGGAAGCTCCCCAGGGAGCTTTTGCCGGGGCCCCCATGCTGGCTTGCGCCAGCATGGGGTGGTATAAAGCCCCCACCGCAGGGCGCGGTGGGGGCTCTGAGGCCGGCCTCTCAGATGAGGCCCAGGGCCTTCACCTGCTCCATCTCGTCCAGGAGTTCCTGGGCCGTGATCTCCATGCGCTTGCGGGCGAACTCGTTGATCTCCAGGCCTTCCACGACCCGGTACGCTCCGTCCTTGGCTGTCACCGGGAAGGAGTAGACGATGCCTTCGGGGATGCCGTACTCCCCTTGGGAGGGGACGGCCATGGAGACCCAGTCCCCCTCCGGGGTGCCCAGGGCCCAGTCGCGGATATGCTCTATGGCGGCGTTCGCGGCGCTGGCGGCGCTGCTGGCCCCCCGGGCCTGGATGATGGCCGCCCCCCGCTGGGCCACGGTGGGGATGAAGACCTTCTCGTACCACTCCATGTCCACGAGCTCCAGGGCGGGCCTGCCGTCCACCTCGGCGTGGAAGAGGTCGGGGAACATGGTGGAGGAGTGGTTGCCCCACACCGTCATGCGGCGGATGCGGTCCACGCCCGTCCCGGTCTTCTTGGCGAGCTGGGCCTTGGCCCGGTTGTGGTCCAGCCGGGTCATGGCGGTGAAGTTCCGGGGGTTGAGGCCGGGGGCGTTCTTGTAGGCGATGAGGGCGTTGGTGTTGGCGGGGTTGCCCACCACCAGCACCTTGACGTCCTTCTTGGCCACCTCGGCCAGGGCCCGGCCCTGCTCGGTGAAGATCTTGCCGTTCACCTGCAGAAGGTCCCGGCGCTCCATCCCCGCCTTGCGGGGGGCCGCCCCCACCAGGAGGGCGTAGTCGGCGTCCTTGAAGGCCACCTTGGGGTCGTCGGTGGCCTCGAGGCCCGCAAGCAGGGGGAAGGCGCAGTCCTCCAGCTCCATGACCACGCCCTCCAGGGCCTTCATGGCCTGGGGGATCTCCAAAAGCTGGAGGATCACCGGCTGGTCCTTGCCCAGCATCTCCCCCGCGGCGATGCGGAAGAGGAGGCTGTAGCCGATCTGTCCCGCGGCTCCGGTAACCGCCACGCGTACGGGTGCCTTCACCGTCCACCTCCTTTTTAGCCCAGGGCCTTCTTGACCAGCTCCACGATCTCGTCAATGGTGTCGGCCACGGGGATGCCCGCCTCGGCGAAGGCCCGGAGCTTGGACTCCGGGGTGCCCACGTTGCCCATGATGATGGCCCCGGCGTGGCCCATGCGCTTGCCCTTGGGGGCGGAGCGGCCCCCGATGAAGCCCACCACCGGCTTCTTCATGTGGTCCTTCACCCAAGCCGCCGCCTCCTCCTCGTCGGAGCCGCCGATCTCCCCGATGAGGACCACGGCCTCCGTCTCCGGGTCCTCGTTGAAGAGGGGGAGGAGGTCCTTGAAGGTGGTGCCGATGACGGGGTCGCCCCCGATCCCCACCGTGGTGGTGGTGCCGAGCCCCGCCTGGGAAAGGGCGGCTGCGGCCTCGTAGGTGAGGGTGCCGGAGCGGCTGATGATCCCCACCCGGCCCCGCTTGAAGACGTGGCCGGGCATGATCCCGATCTTGGTCTCCTCGGCGCTGATGATCCCCGGGCAGTTCCCCCCGATGAGGCGGCTTCCCAGGGCCTTGATCTCCTCCACCGCCCGCACCATGTCCAGGGTAGGGATGCCCTCGGTGATGAGAACGATGAGGGGGATCCCGGCGTGGGCCGCTTCCAGGGCGGCGTCCGCCGCGGCCGGGGCGGGCACGAAGATGATGGAGGCGTCCACCTCGTGGTGGGCCACCGCCTCCTTCACCGTGTCGTAGACGGGGACCCCTAGGACCTCCATTCCCCCTTTGCCCGGGGTGACCCCGGCGACGATCTTGGTGCCGTAGGAAAGCATCTGCTTGGTGTGGAACTGCCCCTCCCGGCCGGTGATGCCCTGGACCAGGACGCGGGTCTCGCGGTTCACCAGGATCACGCCGCACCTCCCACCATGGCCACGATGACCTTGGCCGCCTCAATGGACGTGGGGTACATGTAGACGGGCTTCCCCTCCAAAAGCTTCTTGGCCTCCTCCTCGGCGGTGCCCGCCACCCGCATCACCACGGGCTTGGTGAGGAGGCCCTCCTCCAGGGCGCGGATCACCCCCTTGGCCACCTCGTCCGCCCGGGTGATGCCGCCGAAGATGTTGATGAAGACCCCCTTGACGTCGGGGTCCTTGAGGACCACCTTGAGGGCGTTGTAGACCACATCCGCCTTGGCCCCGCCCCCGATGTCCAGGAAGTTGGCGGGCTTGCCCCCTACCCGGTTCACCAGATCCAGGGTGTACATCACGAGGCCCGCCCCGTTTCCGATGATGCCGATGTTGCCATCAAGCTTCACGTAGGCGAAGCCGTAGTTGCTGGCCTCCACCTCCAAGGGGTGCTCGGCCTCCACCTCCCTGAGCTCGGCGAGGTCGGGGTGGCGGAAGAGGGCGTTGTCGTCCAGGACGATCTTGGCGTCGGCGGCGACGATCCCGCCGTCCGTGGTCACCACCAGGGGGTTGATCTCGGCGATGGAGGCGTCCACGCCCTCGTAGGCCCGGTAGAGGGCCACCAGGACCTGGGCGAGCTTGTTGAGGTTGCCCTCGAGCCCCGCCCGCTTCACCATCTCCCGGGCCTCAAAGGGGCGGAACCCCTTGTGGGGGTCAATCCAGAACTTGTGGATGGCCTCGGGGCGCTCCGCGGCCACCTCTTCAATGTCCACGCCCCCCTCCTTGGAGAGCATCAGGACCACCCGCTTCTTGGCCCGGTCCAGGATGAGGCCCGCGTAGTACTCCTTGGCGATGTCCACCGCCTCGGCCACCAGGACCTTCTTCACGGTAAGGCCCTTGATGTTCATGCCCAGGATGGCCTGGGCCTTCTCGTAGGCCTCCTGGGGGGTGTCGGCGAGCTTGACGCCCCCCGCCTTTCCTCTCCCTCCCACGTGCACCTGGGCCTTGATGACCACCCGCTTGCCGAACTCCTCGGCGATCCGTTTGGCCTCCTCGGGGGTGTAGGCCACCTTTCCCGGCGGCACGGGCACCCCATAGCGGGCCAGGATCTCCTTCGCTTGATACTCGTGCAGGTTCAAGACCCACCTCCCTTGCCGGGCGACCCCGGTCAAGGGCATTATATAGGCCTTGGGCCGTGGAAACGGCCGGAAAGGGGGTGAGCGTGAACAAGGAAGCGCTGGTCCAGGTGGCGGAAGAGGTGCGCCGGGCCACGGGCCTTCCCGTGGGCTGGCGGGACGTGGAGAGGACCCTTGGGGCGCTCCGGGCAACCCGGGACCTTTGGGAGGCCGTGCGGCTTTCCCGCGTGCCCTTACGCTTCCTCGTGCCCATCTGGGAGGGCCTCGCCCGGCGGGGGCTTCTCCGGGTGGAGGAGGGGCTGGACCTCCTGGCGGAGGTCCCGGCGCCCCGCCCTGGGGAGGCGGCCTGCCCCGCCTGCGAGGGCCGGGGGCTTGTGGGGGAGAGGCTTCCGGGGCGGGCGGCGGAGCGGTTTTTGGCCTGGGCCAAGGAGCGGCCCGAGGCCATCCAGGACTTTGATCAGGGGTACGTGACCCCGGAGTCCACCCTGGCCCGGGTGGCCTTGGCCTGGAACTGGGGCGACCTCGAGGGCAAGGAGGTCCTGGTCCTGGGGGACGACGACCTCACGGGCCTCGCCGCCGCCCTCACGGGCCTGCCCAAGCGGGTGGTGGTCCTGGACGCCGACCCCAGGATCGTCCGCTTCCTGGAGCGGGCGGCCAAGGCCGAGGGGCTTCCCCTCGAGGCCCACGTCCACGACCTCCGGGAGCCTCTGCCCGAGGCCTGGGTCCACGCCTTCCACACCTTCTTCACCGACCCGGTGGAGGGGCCTTTGGGCCTCCAGGCCTTCGTGGGCCGGGGGCTTCTGGCCCTTGAGGGGGAGGGGTGCGCCGGCTACGTGGGCCTGACCCACGTGGAGGCGAGCCTCGCCAAGTGGGCCGACTTCCAGCGCTTCCTCCTGGAAAACGGGGCCGTGATCACCGAGCTTCGGGACGGGTTCCACGTCTACGAGAACTGGGGGTACATTGAGCAGATGCGGGCCTGGCCCTGGCTTCCCGTCAAGCGCCGCCCCGAGAAGCCCTGGTACACCTCGGCCCTGATCCGGCTGGAGCTCCTCCGCCGGGCGGACCTGGAGAACGCGCGGGTGGAGGGGGACCTCCAGGACGAGGAGGCCACCACCTACTGAGCCCCTTGGGCGGGGCGGGCGAAGAAGAGGCGGCCCACCTGGGTCTGGATGGCCTGGGTGACCACCACCTCAATCTCCTGCCCCCGGTAGCGGCTCCCCCCGTCCACCACCACCATGGAGCCGTCCTCCAGGTAGCCCACCCCCTGGTGGGGCTCCTTCCCCTCCTTGAGGATGAGAAGCTTCAGGGTGTCCCCCACCTGGAGCTGGGGCCTTAGGGCCTGGGCCAGGGCCTGGATGGAGAGGGCCTTCACCCCGTAGATCCGGGCCATCTGCAGGAGGGCGTGGTCGTTGGTGACCAGGGCGGCCTCGAGGTCCCGGGCCAGGAAGAGGAGCTTCTCGTCCACGGACTCCCCCTTGGGGGTCGTCTCCAGGACCTCGAGGGGGGCGGCCTCCCTGAGGCGCTCCAGGGTTTCCAGCCCCCGCCTCCCCTTGGCCCGCCTTAAGGGGTCTTGGCTGTCGGCGAAGTGCTGGAGCTCCTTCAGGACGAAGTGGGGCACCCACAGGGGCCCCTCCAGAAACCCCACGGCCGCCACCTCGGCCACGCGGCCGTCCACCAGGACGCTGGTGTCCAGCACCTTCCCCCCCCGGGGGGCGGGCTTGGGCTCGGGCAGCCGGAAGTAGGCGCGGTAGCCCAAAGCCAGGTAGACGAAGAGGGCCACGAGCCCGAGGGCGAGGAGGAGGCTGTGGACAGGGGAGAAGCCCGGCACCTGGGCGAGGAGGGTGGTGAGGAGGACGGCGAGGAGGAGGCCTATGGTGGAGCCCAGGGTGGTGGCCACGACCACCTCGGGGGGGAGGCTTCGGAGGCGCTTCAGGCGGGCTTCCAGCGCCCCCTCCAGCCTTGGCCCCAAGAGGAGGCCGGTGAGGAGGCCCGCCAGGGCCAGGTAGAGCCGGTTGAGGGAGAGGAGGGAGGGGCTTTGGGGAAGGAGCCCCCAGTCCTCCAGAAGCCCCGCGAGGCCCAGCCCGAGCAGGGCGAAGGCGAGGTAGACGAGGTGCCGCGTCTTCATGCCAGGTACGCCTCCACAGCCTCCTGAAGGCGCTTAAGGTTCCCCGGGTGGAGGAAGCGGCCGAACCCCGCCCGCTCCCCCTCCCTAAGCCTCCGCTCCAGCCCCGCCACCCGCCGCACCTCCCCGGCCAGGCCCACCTCCCCCACCAGGGCGAGGTCGGCGGGCAGGGGGCGGCCCACCACGGCGGAGTACACCGCCAGGGCCACGGCCAGGTCCAGCCCCGGGTCCTGGACCTTGAGCCCCCCGGCGAGGTTCACGTAGACGTCCAGGTTGGCGAGGGGCAGGCCGAGCCTCCGCTCCAGGACCGCGAGGACCACGTCCACGCGCCTTCCGTCCAGCCCCTGGACCACCCTGCGGGGGGCGGGGAAGGGGGTTTTGGCCGCCAGGGCCTGGACCTCCAGGGCCAAGGCCCGCTCCCCGGCCAGGGCCAGGGCCACGGCGCTTCCCGGCACCCCCAGGGGGCGCTCCTTGAGGAAGGCCTCGGAGGGGTTCTCCACCTCCAGAAGCCCCGCCTCCTCCATGCGGAAGACCCCGATCTCCCCCACGGGGCCGAAGCGGTTCTTGGCGCTCCGCAGGACCCGGTAGGGCCCTGCGGTCTCCAGGTAGAGGGTGGCGTCCACGGCGTGCTCCACGCTCTTGGGGCCGGCCACCACCCCCTCCTTGGTCACGTGGCCCACGAGGACCACGGCCACGCCCCGTTCCTTGGCGAAGCGCACCAGGGCCGAGGTCGCCTCCCGGACGGCCACCAAGCTCCCCGGGCTCCCCCCGGCCTCGAGGGTCTGCACGGAGTCCACGAAGAGGACCTCCGGGGGGTCCTCCTCCAGGAGGGCGAGGAGGGGCTCGAGGCGGGTCTCCCGCACGAGGAGGAGGTCCTTCACCCCGAGGCGCTGCGCCCGGAGCTTGATCTGGGCGGGGGACTCCTCCCCGGCCACGTAGTAGACCCTTTGGGGCATCCGCTTGGCCATCTCCAGGAGGAGGGTGCTCTTGCCCACCCCGGGCTCCCCTCCCAATAGAACCACCTCCCCCGTCACGAACCCCCCGCCCAGGACCCGGTCCACCTCGGAAAGCCCCGAGGAGAAGCGGCGCTCCTCGGCCTCGTCCACCTGGGAGAGGGCGAGGAGGGGGAGGGGGGAGGGCTTGGCCCGCCTCGAGGCCGGGGCGGGGGCCACCTCCTGGAAGCTCTCCCAGGAACCGCAGGAGGGGCACCGCCCCAAGGGCTTGGGGGTGCGGTAGCCGCACTCCACGCAGGCGTAGGTGGCCTTGGCCATCCTCCGGGGGCTAGACGAGGAGCTCCTCCCCCTCCACCTCGTGGAAGGCCACCTGGCCTCCCTCCACGCTCACGTGGATCCGGCCCGTGGGCTTCCGCAGGAGGGCGACGGCCAAGGGGTCCTCTATGCGCTCCCTTAGGACGCTCCGCAGGGCGCGGGCGCTCCCCGTCTTGGGGGCCTGGTCCACCAGGAAGCGGGCCAATTCGGGGGCGAAGCTCACCTGGACGTCCCGGGCCTGGAGCTCCTTGCGGATGTCCTCCAGCATCATCTCGGCCACCCGCACCAGCTCCTCCTCCGTGAGGGGCCGGAAGCGGATGACCTCGTCCAGCCGGTCCAGAAACTCGGGGGTGAAGAGGGCCTTCAGGGGGGACTCCGTGTCCACCTCCTTGGAGGTGAAGCCGATGGCGGGGCCCACGTTGTAGCCGGTGTTGGAGGTCATGATGAGGATGACCCGGCGGAAGTCCACGGTGCGGCCCATGCCGTCCGTGAGGCGGCCCTCGTCCAGCACCTGGAGGAAGGTGTTGTAGATGTCGGGGTGGGCCTTCTCAATCTCGTCCAGGAGGACCACGCTGAAGGGCTGGCGGCGCACGGCCTCGGTGAGGCGGCCCCCCTGCTCGTAGCCCACATAGCCCGGCGGGGCCCCGATGAGCTTGGAGATGGAGTGGGGCTCCTGGAACTCGGACATGTCAAAGCGGATGAGGGCCCTCTCCGAGCCGAAGAGGACCTCGGCCAGGGCCTTGGCGAGCTGGGTCTTGCCCACGCCGCTTTGCCCCACGAAGAGGAAGCTCGCCGCCACCCGGGTCCTTCCCCCAAGCCCCACCCGGGCCCGGCGGAGGGCGTTCGCCAGGGCGCGGATGGCCTCCTCCTGGCCCACCACCCGCTTCCTGAGCTCCTCCTCCAGGCGCATGAGCTTCTCGTCGTCCTTGTCGTCCACGTAGACCCCGCCCCAGGAGTCCACCACCGCCTCCACGTCCTCCCGGGTGACGATGGGGGTGCCGTCCTCTTCCTCCGCCACGGGGAGGCCCAAGGAGGCGTTCAGGCGCACCCTCGAGGCCGCCTCGTCAATGAGGTCAATGGCCTTGTCGGGGAAGTTGCGCCCGGGAAGCGAGCGGATCCCGATCTTCACCGCAAGCTCCAGGATCTCGTCGGGGATGATCACCCCGTGGTGGGCCTCGTACCGGGGGCGGAGGCCCTTGAGGATCTCCAGGGTCTCCTCCGGGGAAGGCTCGAGGACGATCACCGGCTGGAAGCGCCGCTCCAGGGCCGCGTCCTTCTCTATGTAGCGGTGGTACTCCCCGGTGGTGGTGGCCCCGATCACCTGGATCTCCCCGCGGGCCAGGGCGGGCTTGAGGATGTTGGCGGCGTCCAGGGTGCCCTCGGCCCCGCCCGCCCCGATCAGGGTGTGGAGCTCGTCAATGAAGGCGATGACCTTGGCGTTCTTGAGCTCCTCAATGATCTGCCGCAGGCGCTCCTCAAACTCGCCCCGGTACTTGGTCCCCGCCACCACCCCGGCGAGGTCAATGGCCACCACCCGGGCCCCCTTGAGGATGGGGGGGACCCGGCCCTCCACGATGGCCTGGGCCAGGCCCTCCACGATGGCCGTCTTGCCCACCCCGGGGTCGCCGATGAGCACGGGATTGTTCTTGGTGCGCCGGGCGAGGATCTGGATCACCCGGTTGATCTCCTCCTGGCGGCCGATCACCGGGTCCAGCTTTCCTTCCCGGGCCTCCTTGGTGAGGTCGCGGCCGTACTCGTCCAGGAAGGGGGTGTTCACAGGCTTTTCCCGCTCGCGGCCCTCGGCCATGGCCAGGACCCTCCAGCGGATGGCGTCCACGTCCTTGGCGAAGTGGCTGAGGATGCGGTAGGCGATCCCGTCCCCCTCCCGGATGATGCCGAGGAGGATGTGCTCCGTGCCGATGACGGGGGAGCCCATGTTGCGGGCCTCGGCGCTGGCGAGCTCCATGACCCGCCTCGCCCTCGGGGTGATGGCGGGGGGCTCCCCGGTGCGCCCGCCCTCCCCCCGGCCCACCAGCTCCTCCACCATGCGGCGCATGGCCTCGAGGCTCGCGCCGTACTCCTGGAGGATGCGGGCCGCCGTCCCCCCCTCGCGCATCAGGCCCAGGAGGAGGTGCTCCGGGCCGATCATGGAGTGGCCTAAGCGGCTCCCCTCCTCTCTTGCGTAGTGAAAGACCAGCCTGGCGCGGTCGTCGTATCGGTTCATGCTCCCCTCTACCTCACATTCTAGCCTAGGGAGAGGGCGGCTTGGCGTTTGCGCCCCGGCTCACCTTAGGGGGGCCTTTGGGTAAGATGCCTGGTAATCGGGGCTTGGCCCCGGTGGGGAGGATTGGGATGCCTGCGAGCAGCCTGGACGAACTGGTGGCGCTGTGCAAGCGGCGCGGCTTCATCTTCCAAAGCTCCGAGATCTACGGGGGGCTTCAGGGCGTCTACGACTACGGGCCCTTGGGCGTGGAGCTTAAGAACAACCTCAAGCAGGCCTGGTGGCGAAGGAACGTCTACGAGCGGGACGACATGGAGGGCCTGGACGCCAGCGTCCTCACCCACCGCCTCGTCCTCCACTACTCCGGGCACGAGGCCACCTTCGCCGACCCCATGGTGGACAACCGCATCACCAAGAAGCGCTACCGCCTGGACCACCTCCTCAAGGAGCAGCCGGAGGAGGTCCTCAAGAGGCTTTACCGGGCCATGGAGGTGGAGGAGGAGAACCTTCACGCCCTGGTCCAGGCGATGATGCAGGCCCCCGAAAGGGCCGGGGGGGCGATGACGGCGGCCGGGGTTTTAGACCCCGCAAGCGGGGAGCCCGGGGACTGGACCCCGCCCCGCTACTTCAACATGATGTTCAAGACCTACGTGGGCCCCGTGGAGGACGAGGCCTCCCTGGCCTACCTGCGCCCCGAGACCGCCCAGGGCATCTTCGTCAACTTCAAGAACGTCCTGGACGCCACGAGCCGCAAGCTACCCTTCGGCATCGCCCAGATCGGCAAGGCCTTCCGCAACGAGATCACCCCCAGGAACTTCATCTTCCGGGTGCGGGAGTTTGAGCAGATGGAAATAGAGTACTTCGTCCGCCCGGGGGAGGACGAGTACTGGCACCGCTACTGGGTGGAGGAGCGCCTCAAGTGGTGGCAGGAGATGGGTTTAAGTCGGGAGAACCTGGTGCCCTACCAGCAACCCCCGGAGGAGCTCGCCCACTACGCCAAGGCCACCGTGGACATCCTCTACCGCTTCCCCCACGGCCTGGAAGAGCTCGAGGGCATCGCCAACCGCACGGACTTTGACCTGGGGAGCCACACCAAGGACCAGGAGGCCCTGGGGATCACCGCCCGGGTCCTCAGGAACGAGCACTCCACCCAGCGCCTCGCCTACCGCGACCCCGAGACGGGGAAGTGGTTCGTCCCCTACGTGATTGAACCTTCCGCCGGGGTGGACCGGGGGGTCTTGGCCCTCCTCGCCGAGGCCTTCACCCGGGAGGAGCTTCCGAACGGGGAAGAGCGCATTGTCCTCAAGCTCAAGCCCCAGCTCGCCCCCATCAAGGTGGCGGTGATCCCCCTGGTGAAGAACCGCCCGGAGATCACCGAGTACGCCAAGCGCCTCAAGGCCAGGCTCCTCGCCTTGGGCCTGGGGCGGGTGCTCTACGAGGACACCGGCAACATCGGCAAGGCCTACCGCCGCCACGACGAGGTGGGCACGCCCTTCGCCGTCACCGTGGACTACGACACCATCGGCCAGAGCAAGGACGGCACCACCCGGCTCAAGGACACGGTCACGGTGCGGGACCGGGACACCATGGAGCAGATAAGGCTCCACGTGGACGAGCTGGAGGGCTTCCTTCGGGAGAGGCTTAGGTGGTAGGCTGGAGGAACGATCAGTTCTTGAGGGACCCGAAGTGGCGCAAAACCGGAAGCACTGGAAGGAGGTTCTGGCTCAGCTGGAGGCGCGAATAGAGGAGCATTGGCGGAAGATCCGGGAAGAGGAAGCTAGACTTCAACCCAACTGGGGCGTCATCGCTCACTGGGAGCGGGAGATCCGGGCATGGGAAAAAAGAAGGGAACGCATCTTACGGCGCCTAGGCAGGAGGTCCTAGGCATTCCCGAGCCGATCTGGCGGGAGCTTTGGGAAGAGGTGGAGCGGGCGCGGGCGCTTTACCAGGAAATGCAGGTGGCCCCTTCCCGCGAGCTGGAGCGGGAACTCTTTGGCGCCTTGACCCACCTGGTGGGCCACGTGAGCGCCATGTGGGAAGAGGCCGAGTTTTTGGAGGAGGACGCATGAGGGTAGCCGTGGTGGGGGCCACGGGGGCCGTGGGGCGGGAGATCCTCAAGGTCCTCGAGGCCCGAAACTTCCCCCTTTCGGAGCTCAGGCTCTACGCCTCTCCCCGTTCCGCCGGGGTGCGCCTCGCGTTCAGGGGCGAGGAGATCCCCGTGGAGCCCCTACCCGAGGGGCCTCTCCCTGTGGACCTCGTCCTGGCGAGCGCCGGGGGGGGCATCTCCAGGGCCAAGGCCTTGGTCTGGGCGGAGGGCGGGGCCTTGGTGGTGGACAACTCCAGCGCCTGGCGCTACGAGCCCTGGGTGCCCCTGGTGGTGCCCGAGGTGAACCGGGAGAAGATCTTCCAGCACCGGGGGATCATCGCTAACCCCAACTGCACCACGGCCATTTTGGCCATGGCCCTTTGGCCCTTGCACCGGGCCTTCCAGGCCAAGCGGGTCATCGTGGCCACCTACCAGGCGGCTTCCGGGGCCGGGGCCAAGGCCATGGAGGAGCTCCTTACCGAAACCCACCGCTTCCTCCACGGGGAGGCCCCCAAGGCCGAGGCCTTCGCCCACCCCCTGCCCTTCAACGTCATCCCCCATATAGACGCCTTCCAGGAGAACGGCTACACCCGCGAGGAGATGAAGGTGGTCTGGGAGACCCACAAGATCTTCGGAGACGACACCATCCGGATCAGCGCCACGGCGGTGCGGGTGCCCACCTTAAGGGCCCACGCCGAGGCGGTGAGCGTGGAGTTTGCCCGCCCCGTGACCCCGGAGGCGGCCCGGGAGGTCCTCAAGGAGGCCCCGGGGGTGGAGGTGGTGGACGAGCCCGAGGCCAAGCGCTACCCCATGCCCCTCACCGCGAGCGGCAAGTGGGACGTGGAGGTGGGGAGGATCCGGAAAAGCCTCGCCTTTGAAAACGGCCTGGACTTCTTCGTGGTGGGGGACCAGCTCTTGAAGGGGGCCGCCTTAAACGCCGTGCAGATCGCCGAGGAGTGGCTTAAGGGCGCCTGAGCCAAAGCCAGTACTCTAGGTTCCCCTCCTTTCCCGGGAGGGGGCTTTCCTTTTCCCCCAGGACCTGGAAGCCAAGCTCTAGGGCCTTTTCCCGCACCCGCCTTAGGGCCTCCCGCCGCTTCGCCTCCTCCCGCACCACCCCCTTGTGGGCCTTTGGCCCCAGCTCAAACTGGGGCTTCACCAGGACCAGGGCCTCCCCTTGGGGCTTGAGGAGCTCCAGGACCTTGGGGAGGAGGAGGGTGGAGGAGATGAAGGAAACGTCCATCACCACGAGGTCCACGGGCTCGGGCAGGACCAGGGTGCGGGCGTCCTGTTCCTCCAGGGCCACCACCCGGGGATCTTCCCGGAGGCGGGGGTGGAGCTGGCCCTTGCCCACGTCCACGGCGTAGACCCGCCTCGCCCCCCGCTCCAAAAGGACCTGCGTGAACCCCCCGGTGCTCGCCCCGAGGTCGGCAGCGACCTTGCCCCGGGGCTCCACGGGGAAGGCCTCCAGGGCTCCGAGGAGCTTGTAGGCCCCCCGGCCCACGTAGCGCTCCTCCGCCAGGAGCTCCACCCTGGCGCCTTCGGGCACGGGGTGGGCGGGCTTTTGCACCACCTTGCCCTCCACCCGCACCTTGCCCTCCTGGATCAGGCGCTTGGCCTTCTCCCGGCTTTCCACCAGGCCCCGTTCCACCAGGTAGCGGTCCAGGCGCACGAGGGTATTATGAGCGGGTGGCGCCTGACCTTTCCGGGACCTGGTACGTTTTGGAGGGAGACCCGGGGGAGCACCTGGTGGTGGAGGCTTTGGGGGAGAGGCTTTCCGGGATCTGGACGAGCCGGGAGCTGGCCGAGGCCTTCCTGGCCCACCACCCCCACCTGGGGATGCGGGTGAGCGCCTTGGAGAGCCGGGCCCTGAAGGAGGCCTACCTCCGGGCCCTTGGGATGCTCCAGGTGGAGGCGGTCATGGTGGACTACCGCCCCGGGACCCACCGGGCGCAGGTGGCTAGGGTGAAGGACCTTCTAGAGGAGGTGCGGCGTGCGTAGGCTTTTGGCGGCGCTTCTTTTGGTCTTGGCCTTCGGCGTGGCCCAGCGGGCCGAGGTCAGCGTGGGTAGCCCCTTCGGCCTCCAAGGGGGGGTGCGCTTCCCCCTCGTCCCCCTTCTCTTGGACGGGCGGGTCTACGGGGGGGTGGGCCTCGAGGCCATGGGGGGCGGGGTGGACCTCCTCCTCAAGCTCCCCCTCACCGACCTCTACCTGGGCCTTGGGGGCTTCTACGGCACGGGGCCTACCCTCACCTTCCCCCAGGAGGGGCGGGGCCAGGGGGGCGTGCGGGGGGTCTTGGGCACCTGGCTCAACTTGCCCCTGCCCCTCTTGGGGGCTTACCTCGAGGCCCAGCCCGTCTACTACCTGACCCCGGTCCAATCCTTCGGCGTGGGCCTGGCCTTGGGCCTGAGCGTGGGGCTTTAAAGCCACCCCAGGCCGGCCAAGGCCGGCCTGGGGACCCTGGCAAAAAGCCCTGGCGGGGATGTCCGGTGACGGCCGAGTGGGCGACCGGGGTCAGACCCTATACCCCTCTTTTAGGGGCACGATGCGGTTCATCACCAGGGCCTCGGGCCTCGAGTCCACGGGGTCCCGCCAGAAGTAGCCCAGGCGCTCCAGCTGGTAGCGGGTGTCCTCGGGGTCCTGGGCCACGCTCGGCTCAATGAAGCCCCGCTTCACCACAAGGGCCTCGGGGTTGAGGTTTTGCAGGAAGTCCCCCCCCTCCTCCGGGTCCTTGGTGCGGAAGAGCCTGCCGTAGAGCCTAAACTCCACGGGGAGGGCGTGGCGGGCGGAGACCCAGTGGATCACCCCCTTGGGCCTGACCCCGTCCTCGGGGTTCGCCCCCAGGGTGCCGGGGACGATCCGGGCCTTGAGGAGCCTCACCTCGCCCCCCTCTTCCACCACGTCCTCAAGCTCTATGACGTAGGCGTGCCTCAGGCGCACCCTCTGCCCTGGGGCGAGGCGCTTCCAACCTTTAGGGGGGTTGAGGCTGAAGTCCGTGCGCTCAATGTAGAGCTCCGGGGAGAAGGGAAGGGGCCTCGTCCCCTCCTTGGGGATGTCCCGGGGCCAGTAGGGGGCCTCTATCCACTCCTCCCCCTCGTAGTTGGTGAGGACCACCTTCAGGGGGTCCACCACGCCCAAGACCCTGGGGGCGATGGGGTTCAGGTCGTCCCGCACCACCTCCTCAAAGAGGTCCATCTCTATCTGGGCCTCGTTCCTGGAGATCCCCGTCTTGCGCACGAACTCCACGATGGCCTCGGGCCTCACCCCCCTCCGCCTCAGGCCCCTCAGGGTGGGGAGCCTGGGGTCGTCCCAGCCCGAGACGTACCCCCCTTCCACCAGCTTGATGAGCTTCCTCTTGGAGAGCACGGTGTGGCTTAAGTCCAGCCGGGCGAACTCGTACTGGTGGGGCCTGGGGGAGGTGGGAAGCCCACACTTCCCCTTGAGGTTCTCAATGACCCAGTCGTAGACGGTGCGGTTGTTCTCAAACTCCAGGGTGCAGAGGGAGTGGGTGACCCCCTCGATGAAGTCCTCCAGGGGGTGGGCGAAGTCGTACATGGGGTAGATGACCCACCGGTCCCCAACGTGGTAGTGGGGGGCGTGGACGATGCGGTAGAGCACGGGGTCGCGGAGCTTGAAGTTGGGGTGGGCGGGGTCAATCTTGGCCCTTAAGACCCGGCTTCCCGTGGGGAACTCCCCCCGGCGCATCCTCTCAAAGAGCTCCAGGTTCTCCTCCACGCTCCGCTCCCGGTAGGGGCTTGGCTTTCCCTGGGCCCGAAGCTCGCTCATCTCCTCCTCCGGGAGGTCGTCCACGTAGGCCTTGCCCTCCTGGATGAGGACCAGGGCGCATTGGTACATGGTCTCAAAGTAGTCCGAGGCGTAGAGGACCCGGGTGGGCCGGAAGCCCAGCCAGCGCACGTCCTCCTCAATGGCCCGGGCGTACTCCTCCTTCTCCGTCTCGGGGTTGGTGTCGTCAAAGCGCAGGTTGCACTCCCCGCCGTAGTCCTGGGCGAGGCCGAAGTTCAAAACGATGCTCCGGGCGTGGCCGATGTGGAGGTAGCCGTTGGGCTCCGGGGGGAAGCGGGTGACGAGCTTGGCGTACTTCCCCTCCTTGAGGTCCCGCTCCACGAGCTCGGTGATGAAGCACTCGGGGACAAGGCCCATAAGGAGAGTCTACTCAGAACCTGGGGGGCCGCTTCTCAAAGAAGGCCCGGATGCCCTCCTTCAGGTCCCCGGTCTCCCGCACCCAGGCGTTGGCGAGGGCGGCGAGGCGGAAGCCGTCCTCGAGGCCCATCCCCGGAAGGGCAAGGAGGAGCTCCTTGGTGAGGCGGAGCGAGGTGGGGGCGTTCTTCGCCACCTCCTCCGCTAAGGCCTTTGCCTCCTCCAGGGCCTTTCCGGGAGGGGCGATGCGGTTGACGAGGCCCAGGGCCTTGGCCTCCCTTGCCTCCACGAGCCTTCCCGTGAGGAGGAGGTCCTTGGCGGCCTTTTCCCCCACGGCCCGCACCAGGATCACCGAGACCAAGGCGGCCACGAAGCCGATCTTCACCTCGGTGTAGCCGAGCCGCGCCTCCTCGTCCATGACCACCAGGTCGCAAGCCAGGGCGAGCCCCGCCCCCCCGGCCACCGCCGGGCCGTTCACCGCGGCCACCGTGGGCTTGGGGTAGGTGTAGACGCGGTGGAAGAGGCGCATGAGGGAGAGGGAGTGGCGGTAGTTCTCCTCGGCGCCGAGCTCCGTGACCCTTTCCAAGAAGGCGAGGTCCGCCCCGGCGCTGAAGGCCTTGCCCCTTCCCGTGAGGACCACCGCCCGCACCCCGGGGTCGGCCTCCAGGTCGTCCAGGGCCTGGAGGAGGCTTAAGGCCATCTCCGGGGAGAGGGGGTTGCGCCTTTCCGGATCGTTGAGAAAGACCACGGCCACGTGGCCCTTTTCCACCTGAACCATGGCCCCATTGTAGCCGAGGGGGTTTCTTGCTAAACTTCACCTTAGCCCGCAAACCCTTTGACCGAGGAACGGAGCGGGCTGGGAGGTGATGTAGATAAAGGAGTACCTGACCAACGAACGCATACGCGCCAAACAGGTTCGCGTCGTCGGTCCCGACGGCAAGCAGCTCGGCATCATGGACACCCGGGAGGCCCTGCGCTTGGCCCAGGAGATGGACCTGGACCTGGTCCTGGTGGGCCCCAACGCCGATCCGCCCGTGGCCCGGATCATGGACTACTCCAAGTGGCGCTACGAGCAGCAGATGGCGGAGAAGGAGGCCCGGAAGAAGGCCAAGCGCACCGAGGTCAAGTCCATCAAGTTCCGGGTAAAGATAGACGAGCACGACTATCAGACCAAGCTGGGCCATATCAAGCGCTTCCTGCAGGAGGGCCACAAGGTCAAGGTGACCATCATGTTCCGGGGACGGGAGGTGGCCCACCCCGAGCTCGGGGAGAGGATCCTCAACCGCGTGACCGAGGACCTCAAGGACCTCGCCGTGGTGGAGATGAAGCCCGAGATGCTGGGGCGGGACATGAACATGCTCCTCGCCCCGGTGAAGGTCTCCGCCTAGACCCCGCCCAGGGGCCTCTGGTATAGTGGGGGGGCTTTGGGGAGCACCCAAGACCCCCTTTGTGGGGGCGCTTCCCAGGGCGGAGGAGGCTTATGCCGAAGATGAAGACCCACAAGGGCGCCAAGAAGCGGGTCAAGATCACCGCTTCGGGCAAGGTCGTGGCCATGAAGACGGGGAAGCGGCACCTCAACTGGCAGAAGTCCGGGAAGGAGATCCGCCAGAAGGGGCGGAAGTTCGTCCTGGCCAAGCCGGAGGCGGAGCGGATCAAGCTCCTCCTCCCCTACGAGTGAGGGGGTAGAGGATGCCGCGCGCCAAGACCGGCGTCGTCCGCCGCAGGAAGCACAAGAAGATCCTGAAGCTGGCCAAGGGGTACTGGGGCCTGCGCTCCAAGAGCTTCCGCAAGGCCCGGGAGACCCTGTTCGCCGCGGGGAACTACGCCTACGCCCACCGCAAGCGGCGCAAGCGCGACTTCCGCAGGCTCTGGATCGTGCGCATCAACGCCGCTTGCCGCCAGCACGGGCTCAACTACTCCACCTTCATCCACGGGCTGAAGAAGGCGGGGATTGAGGTGGACCGGAAGAACCTGGCGGACCTCGCGGTGCGGGAACCCCAGGTCTTCGCCGAGCTGGTGGAGCGGGCCAAGGCCGCCCAGGGCTAAAGGGCCCTTAGAGGCGCCGGGGAGCCCCGGCGCCTCCCTCTCATGCCCTTCCCTCCCGAGGTCTACGTCCTTCTGGTGGCGGCCCTCCCGGTGGTGGAGCTCAGGGGGGCGATTCCCCTGGGGGTGGCCCTGGGCCTTTCCCCTTGGGAGAGCTTCCTTTGGGCCCTCTTGGGGAACCTCCTCGTGGTGCCCCTGGCCCTCGGCCTCTTTCCCTGGGCGGTGGGGCTCGCCACCCGGGTGCCCCTTTTCGCCCGGGCGTGGTGGGCCCTCGAGGCCCGGGTCCGCCTCAAGGGCGAGGCGCAGGTCCAGCGCCTGGGGGCCTTGGGCCTCTTCCTCTTCGTGGCCGTGCCCCTGCCGGGGACCGGGGCCTGGAGCGGGGCGGTGCTCGCCGTGGTCCTGGGGGTGCGCAGGCGCTACGCCTTCCCCGCCCTCGCCCTCGGGGTGGTGGCGGCGGGCCTCCTCGTCCTCCTCCTCACGGGGGGGACGGTGCACGGGCTAAACTACCTGCGATGACCGCGCTTCTCCTTTCCCTCGCCTACCTCGTGGGGGCGTTGCCTTTGGGGTACTGGCTTGCCAGGCGGCGCGGGGTGGACCTGCGCACGGCAAGCCCTTACACCCTGGGCCTGGAAAGCGCCCTCAGGCGCCTGGGCCTGGGCCTTCTCCTCCTCTCCTTCCTCCTGGACTTCCTCAAGGGCTACCTGCCCCTTCTTTTGGGGCGGGCTTTGGGGTTGGACCTCGCCGGCCTCCTCGCCCTGGGGGTGGCGGTCTACCTGGGCCACCTCTACCCCCTCTTCTTCCGGGACCCCTGGCCCCTAAGGGCCAAGGGGGCGGGGGTCCTCCTCGGGATCCTCTCCGGCCTTCCCCTCCCGCCCGCCTTAGGCCTCGTCCCCGTGGCCTTAGGCCTCGTCCTCTACGCCCTCACCGGCTACGCCTCCCTGGCCGCCTTGGGGCTTCCCCTGGGGCTTTTGGGGGCGACGCTTTTCGGGGGGTTCGGCCTTGCGGAAAGGCTTTCCGCCCTCGCCCTCTTCCTCCTCGCCCTCTGGCGCTACAAGGAGAACCTGGGGCGGGTCCTCGAGGGCACGGAACCCAAGCTCGGCGACCCCCTGCCCCTCCCCTCGGAGAAACAGGTGGTCTGCGCCTTCCTCATCCACCCCCTCACCGTGGAGGACTTCTGGCAGAGCCCCCGCTTCCGCTGGCTCAGGCCCCTGGTGCGCCTGGGCCTCCTGAAGCAGGAGTGGATAGAGCGCCTCGCCGAGCGCTTCCGCCCCATGAAGGTGGGGGAGGTGCGGGGGGTGCGGACGGCGGACGGGCGGGAGGTCCTATGCCACCTGATCTCCGCCCCCCTCCTTCCCCACCAGATCAAGGCCAAGCCGGAGCTCGCCGTGCGGCGGGCCATCCAGGGGGCGCGGCTCGCCAAGGAGCTCGGGGCCACAGTGGTGGGCCTCGGGGCCTTCTGGAGCGTGGTGGGGGAGAAGGGGAAGAGGGTGCAGGAGGCGGTGCCGGGCATTGAGGTGACGAACGGCGGCGCCTACACCGCGGGCACCGTCCGCGCGGCCATCCCCAAGATCCTCGCCCACTTCGCCCAAAGCGGCAAGGACCTGAAGGGGGCCACGGCGGCCGTGGTGGGGGCGAACGGGGTGGTGGCCTTCGGCATCGCCCGCCAGATCGCCCCCTTGGTGGGGCGGCTCATCCTGGTGGGGCGGGACTTGGAAAGGCTTAAACGGGCGGCGGAAAGCCTCCGGAAGAACCTGGAGCGCAAGGGGGAGGCCCCCGAGATCCTGGCCACCACGGAGATCGCCGCCATACGGGAGGCCGACCTGGTCTTCACCGCCACCAGCGACCCCAATCCGGTGATCTACCCCGAGCACGTGAAGCCCGGGGCCTGGATCTACGACGAGGGCGTCCCCCCTGACGTCCACCCCTCCGTCAGGGAGGTGCCGGGGGTTAGGGTCACCCCCGGGGGGGTGGTGCGGCTTCCCGGGGAGGCGAGGGCCACCCTGGACCTCCACTTCGGCGCCCCCGACCAGGTCCCCGCCTGCCTCGCCGAGACCATGATCCTGGCGGCGGAGGAGGCCTTTGACCGGAAAAGCCTCGGGGGGGAGGTCCGGGCGGAGAACGTCCAGTTCTTCGTGGAGCGTGCCGAGGCCTTGGGGTTTAGGGTGGTGGAGTAGTGTGGCTCCTCCTTTCCCCCACCCGCCTCGAGGCCCCCTTCCTGGAGGGGGAGCCCTTCGCCTTCCTGGCCTGGCGGGGCCTTAAGGGAACGGGCTTCGTCTACCTGGAGACGGGGATCGGCAAGGTGAACGCCGCCATGGCCCTTGCGGCCTACGCCGCCCGAAACCCCGTGGAAAAGGCCCTCCTCTTCGGCCTCGCCGGGGCCTACCCCGGGGGGCCTTCCTTGGGAGAGGCGGTCTTGGTGGAGGAGGAGGTGGAGGCGGATCTGGGCCTTAAGGAGGGGCTAGCGCCTTTGGGCTTTCCCGCCTTGGCCCTTGGGGAAAGGCGCTACTTCAACCGCTTCCCCTTAGACCCCGGCCTCACCGGGGAGCTCGCCCGGGGGCTTGGCCTAAAGGTGGCGGTGGGCCTCACCCGGGACCTGGTCTCGGAGACCCCCGAGGAGGCCCTGGCCCTGGCCCGGCGGTGGGGGGCCTCCCTGGAGAACATGGAGGGGGCGGCCTTCGCCCGGGCCTGCCTGGCCTTGGGGGTGAGGGGAGCGGAGCTCAGGGCCCTTTCCAACCCCGCCGGGGTGCGGGACAAGGCCCACTGGCGCACCAAAGAAGCCCTTTCCGCCCTGGCCCGGGCGGTAAGGCGGCTCCTCGCCGAAGAAGGGGGGGCCCGTAGGCCCCCCGGCTGAAGGCTATGGGGATCAGGCCTTCTTGAAGAACTCCTCGGCCACGTCCCAGTTGAGGACGTTCCAGATGGCCTGGAGGTAATCGGCCCGGCGGTTCTGGTACTTGAGGTAGTAGGCGTGCTCCCAGACGTCAATGCCCACGATGGGGGTGAAGCCCTCCATCACGGGGTTGTCTTGGTTGGGGGTGGAGAGGACGTGGAGCTTGCCGAAGGGGTCCTTCACGAGCCAGGCCCAGCCCGAGCCGAACCGGCCCATGGCCGCCTGGGTGAGCTTCTCCTTGAGGGCCTGGAAGCCCCCGAACTGCTCGTCAATGGCCTTCTTCAGCTCCCCCACGGGCTCCTTGGCCCCCCCGGGGGTGAGGAGCCTCCAGAAGAGGCTGTGGTTCAGGTGCCCGCCCCCGTTGTTGCGCACGGCGGTCTGGATGTCCTGGGGAAGGGCGGCGAGGTGCCTCAGGAGGACCTCCACCTCCACCCCGTGGAGGTAGGGGTACTTCTCCAGGGCGGCGTTGAGGTTCGTCACGTAGGCCCCGTGGTGCTTCTGGTGGTGGATCTCCATGGTCTTGGCGTCAATGTGGGGCTCGAGGGCCTCGTAGGGGTAGCCTAGGTCAGGAAGCTTGAACGGGTACGGCATACTTCACCTCCGCTTCCCACTATAAAGGAGGCCACCCCCTGGGGGGTGGCCTTCCTCACAAAGCCCCTTGCCGCCTACGCCCCCTCGTGGGGCTTGGCGAGCCTCATGGGGACCACGATGCGGTCAAACTCCTCCTCCGTGAGGTAGCCGAGCTCGAGGGCCGCCTGCTTCAGGGTCTTCTTCTCCTTGAGGGCCTTCTTAACGATCTCCGCCGCCTTGTCGTAGCCGATGGCCTTGTTGAGGGCGGTGGCCAGCATGGGGTTCTTCTGCAGGTGCTCCTCAATGCGCTCCAGGTTGGGCTCAATCCCCTGGGCCAGATGGGCGTCAAAGGAGGCCACGGCGTCCGCGAGGAGGTTGATGCTCTCCAGGGTGCTGTAGGCCATCACCGGCTTGTAGACGTTGAGCTGGAAGTTCCCCTGGCTTCCCGCGAAGGCCACGGTGTGGTCGTTGCCGTAGACCCGGACCACCACCATGGTGAGGGCCTCCACCTGGGTGGGGTTGACCTTCCCCGGCATGATGGAGGACCCGGGCTCGTTGGCGGGGATGGTGATCTCCCCAATGCCCGCGTAGGGGCCGGAGGCGAGCCAGCGGACGTCGTTGCCGATCTTCATCAGGGCCCCGGCCAGGGTGCGGATGGCCCCCATGACGTTGACCAGCTCGTCGTGGGCGGCCAGGGCGGCGAAGCGGTTCTCCGCCACCCGGAAGGGGAGCCCCGTCTCCTCCGCGAGGTACTTGGCCACGAGCTCCCCAAAGCGGGGGTGGGCGTTGAGGCCCGTGCCCACCGCCGTCCCGCCGATGGCGAGGTTGTAGAGGCCCTTTTCCATTTCCTTGACGGCGGCGAGGGTGGTCTTGAGCTGGGCGGCCCAGCTGCCGATCTCCTGTCCCAGGGTGATGGGCACGGCGTCCATCAGGTGGGTCCGCCCCACCTTGACGATCTGGTCAAAGGCCTGGGCCTTGGCCGTGAAGGTCCGGATCAGGCCTTCCACCGCGGGATAGAGCCTCTGGTGGAGCGCCAGGGCCACGGCCACGTACATGGCGGTGGGGAAGGTGTCGTTGGAGCTCTGCCCCCGGTTCACGTGGTCGTTGGGGTGGACGTACTTGCTCCCCAGAGGCTTCCCCAGGATCTCCGAGGCCCGGTTGGCGATGACCTCGTTGACGTTCATGTTGGTCTGGGTGCCGCTGCCCGTCTGGAAGACCACCAGGGGGAAGTGGTCGTCCCACTTCCCCTGGACCACCTCCTCGGCCGCCTGGATGATGGCCTTGGCGATCTCCTCGGGGAGCTCCCCGAGCTCCAGGTTGGCTCTCGCGGCCGCCTTCTTCAGCATCCCGTAGGCCCGGATGATCTCCAGGGGCATGCGGAAGCGGTCGGTCCCGATCCTGAAGTTCTCCAGGGAGCGCTGGGTCTGCGCGCCCCAGTACTTGTCCGCCGGCACCCGCACCTCGCCCATGGTGTCCCGCTCAATCCGGTATTCCACAGGGCACCTCCCAAGGGGATTCTACCCCCAAGGCTCGGCGTATGATGGGGGCATGCGCGAGGTGTACGTTGTCGCCGCGGTGAGGACCCCCATCGGCAAGTTCGGGGGGGTCTTCAAGGACGTAAGCCCCGTGGACCTCGGCGCCCACGCCATGCGGGAGGCCTTGGCCCGGGCGGGGGTGGAGGGAAAGGCCTTGGACCTCTACATCTTCGGCAACGTCCTCAGGGCCGGGCACGGGCAGCTCCTCCCCCGGCAGGCGGCCCTGAAGGCGGGCATCCCCAAGGAGGTGGACGGGTACCAGGTGGACATGGTCTGCGCCTCGGGGATGATGGCGGCGCTCAACGCCGTCCAGTTCCTCCGCACCGGGGAGGCCCACCTCGTCCTCGCCGGGGGGATGGAGTCCATGAGCCAGGCGGGCTTCTACCTCTCCCACCGGGCCCGGTGGGGGTACAAGTTCCTCCTGGGCGCCCCGGAAAACCTCCAGGACATCCTCCTGCGGGACGGGCTTTCCGACCCCTTCACCGGGGAGGCCATGGGGGAGCAGGCGGAAAGGCTCGCCCAGGACCACGGGGTGACGCGGCGGGAGATTGACGAGGCCGCCTACCTTTCCCACAAGAGGGCGGCGGAGGCCACGGAGAAGGGCCTCTTTGCCTGGGAGATCGCCCCCATGGAGGTCCAAGGGAGGAAGGGCCCGGTGGTGGTGGACCGGGACGAGGGGATCCGGCCCGAGACCACCCTGGAGTCCCTCGCCGCCCTCAGGCCCGCCTTCAAGAAGGACGGGGTCCTCACGGCGGGGAACTCCAGCCAGATTTCCGACGGGGCGGCGGCCCTCCTCCTCGCCTCCGAGGAGGCGGTCAAGGCCCACGGCCTGAAGCCCATCGCCAAGGTCCTCGGAGGGGCCTGGGCCGCCGGGGAGTCCTGGCGCTTCCCCGAGGCCCCCATCCCCGCGGCCAAAAGGCTCTTGGACCGTTTGGGGATGCGGGTTTCCGACTTCGGCCTCTTTGAGAACAACGAGGCCTTCGCCCTGAACAACGTCCTCTTCAGCCGCCTTCTGGACGTCCCCTACGAGCGGCTCAACGTCTTCGGAGGGGCGGTGGCTTTAGGCCACCCCATCGGGGCGAGCGGGGCGAGGATCCTGGTCACGCTCCTCAACGCCTTGCGGGCGAAGGGGGAGGAGCGGGGCCTCGCCGCCATCTGCCACGGGACCGGGGGCTCGGTGGCCTTTGCGGTGGAGGTGGTGTAGCGGGGCGCCCCTAGAGGAGCCCGTCCAGCTCAAAGGCCTCGAGGCGGAACTCCTCCAGGGCCACCTGGAACCCCCCCGCCTCCGCCAGGAAGCGGGCCGCGGCCCGCATCGTCTCCTCCACCCAGGCGGGGTCGTTGCCGAGGAGGGTGAAGCCCACGACCTCGTAGCCCCAGGCGTCCAGGCCGTAAAGCCTTGCCGCGGAGACGGGGAAGCGGGCCTTGAGCCTCTCCAGGGCCGGCTTGATGAGGGCCCGCTTTTCCTTGAGGCTCCGGGCCGGGGTCTCCAGCCTGGCGGTGTAAAGGCCGAGGTAGGCCTTCATGGCGGTTAAGACCAGTATGCCCCTCGAGGTCCCTTAGAACATGGGCCCGATGCGGAAGTGGATCCGCCCCGTGGGGCTTTCGGGGCTGAAGGCGTAGTCCAGCCGCAGGGAGGGGAGGAGGGCCCCGAAGACGTCCAGGTCCAGCTGGACCCCGATCCCCGCGCCCCACTTCACCCCCCCGGTGTTGTCGGCGAGGCCCAGGTCGGTGAAGAGGATGCCGTAGAGGTTGGTGCCCCCTTGGGGGGAGAGGCGGAAGTCGTAGCGGTACTCCACGCTCGCGGTGGCGAAGGAGAGGCCCCCGTACTTCCGGTCCTCGTAGCCCCTGAGGAGGAGGGCCTCGGAGCCGCCTCCGGAGAGGTAGAAGCGCTCGCTTTCCGGCGGGTAGCCCAAGAGGGTCCCCGCGGAGAGGCGGAAGGCGAGGGCCTGGCGCTTTTCCGCGTCCAGGGGCAGGTAGGTCTTGCCCGTGGCCACCAGGGGGACGAAGAAGCTCCGCCCGCCTGCGTCGGGCAGGGAGAGGCCGAGGCCGGTGGCGAGGCTCGCCTCGTACCCCTGGGTGCGGAACCGGGGGTCGTCCACGTCCAGGTAGGCCAGGGTGGTGTCCAGGCGGACGGTCCAGCCGGCGTCCGGGAGGAGGGTGCGCACGTGGGTGGGGTCCTTGTAGGTGCTGGCGCCCGGGGGGTCGCAGGGGGGGCTTGTGTCCGCGCCGGTGGCGTCGCAGGGGGCGTTGGGGTCGTAGACCTCCAGGAGGTAGGTGGAGCGCCGGAGGGAAAGCCCCAGGGAGGTCCGCAGGTTGCTGAGGTCGCGGGAGAGGGGGCGGCTTAGGGAGAGGGACGCCCCGGTGCGCCGCTCCGTGTACTCCCAGCCCGTGTCCGTGGTCCCGTCCAGGAGCTTGGTGTTGCCGATGGGGGTGCTGTAGAGGCTGAAGGCCAGGCTGGTGCGCACCTCCTTGAGGTCCAGGTAGTCCAGGTAGAGCCAGGGGACGGTGTAGGCGGCGGAGAAGGAGAGGTTGTCCCGGGCGTCGTTCTGGATGAAGGCGAGGTCCAGGCTCACCTGGTGGGCCAGGCCGAAGAGGTTGGTCTCCTTGAAGGCGAGGCTTCCCGACCAGCCCTCCAGGGAGCTCCAGCCGATGGCGGGTTGGAAGAGGCCGGTCCGCGCCTCCTTGAGGCCCAGGACCACCACGGCCTCGTCCGGCTTCTCCCCGGGGGCGAGGGAGACGCGGGGCGGCTCGGCGAGGAGTCCCGTGGCCATGAGGCGGGCGATGGCCTTCCTGAGCTCCTGGACGTTCAGGAGGCTTCCCGGCTTGGGAAGCTCCCGCAGGACGACCTCGTCCCGGGTGCGGTGGCCTCCCTGCCACTCCAGGCGGTACCCCCCGATCTTGAGCTCCACCACCTCCAGGCGGTAGACCCCGTCCTGGAAGCTGTAGCGGACGTCCGCCACCTCGTAGCCCTCCTCCCGGTAGCGCTCGGCCACGCGGGCCGCGTCCTCCTGGGCGAGGGCGGGGGTGTAGACCTCCCCGGGCTTGAGGCGGAGGAGGCCGAGGAGGGCCTCGGTGGGAAGGGCGGTGTTCCCCGAGACCTCCACCCGCTCAATCCTCCCCCCCTCCGGGCCGAGCTCCAGGCGCACCACCACCTCGTCCCCCTGGGGGAGGAGGGTGAAGTTCACCACGCGGGAGAGCTTCCGGGAGAGGTCCTGGACCCCTTCCAGGAGCTTGGCGTAGTTGAGGTAGTCCCCGGGCTTCAGGGGGAAGCCCTCGAGGTCCAGGCCCTCCCCCTCCACCCGGGCCACCTTGAGCTCCCGCACCCGCACGGTGAGGACGCCCTCCTCCAGGGTGGAGGCCTCGGGGTCGGGGCCGCTAAAGCGGTAGCCCGCTTCCTCGTACCGCTTGGCGATGGCCCTTAAGGCCTCCTGGTACTTGGCGAAGTCAAAGCTTCCCTTGAGGGCCTCGAGGCCCTTGCGGAGCTCCTCCTCGGGAAGGAGGCTTACCCCGAGGAGGCGCACCGCCTTCACCTCCGGGCCCTCCTCCACCCGGAAGGTGAGGGCGATCCCCTCCTTGTCCTCCTTGGCCTCCACCGCCACCTTGGGGGTGAAGGGGAAGCCCGCTTGCCGGTAGGCCCGGGCCAGGGCCTCCGCGGCCTCTTGGGCGCGGACGGGGTTGTAGGTCGCCCCCTTGCCGATGGCGAAGTTCTGCTCCAGGAAGGTGAGGAGCCGCTCCTCGGGGAAGGCCTCGGTCTCCACCCGGACCGCGGCGATGGGGGGGTTGGGGACGAGGACGATCTTGAGGACGTCCCCCTCCAGGGCGAGCCGGACGTCCCGGAAGTACCCCGTTTCCAGGATGGCCCGCCTCGCGGCCTCCAGGTCCTGGGGCTCCTCCCCCACCCCAAAGGGGAGGGCGGCCCGGGCCAGGGCCTGGAGGATGGGGTCCGCCCCCTCTACCACGATCTCCCGTAAGGGGGCCGCGAGGGCCGTAAGGGCCAGAAGGCCCAGGGCGAGAAGCCGCTTCATGGCCGGAAGCTTACCCAAAGGCCGTTAAGCCTGTGTGAGAGTAAAATGCCGGGTATGGAGCTCTACGACAAGATCCAGGAGGCCGTGGCCTACGTCCGCTCCAAGACGGACTTCGTCCCCGAGGTGGGCCTGGTTTTGGGCTCGGGGCTCGGCCCCTTGGCCGACGAGGTGGAGAAGGTGGCGGAGATCCCCTACGGGGAGATCCCCCACTTCCCCGTCTCCACCGCCCCGGGGCACGCCGGGAGGCTCGTCCTGGGGCGCCTCGAGGGCAAGCCCGTCTTGGTCTACAAGGGCCGGGTCCACTACTACGAGGGCTACTCCGCCGAGGAGGTGGTCTTCCCCGTGCGGGTGGGCTTCTTCCTCGGGGCCAGGACCTTCCTCCTCACCTCCGCCGCCGGGGGGCTCAACCCCCGCTTCCGGGCGGGCGGGATCATGCTCCACCTGGACTACATCAACTTCGCCGGGGCGAACCCCCTAAGGGGCCCGAACGACGAGCGCCTGGGCCCCCGCTTCCCCGTGATGTTTGAGGCCTACGACCCGGAGCTCATAGAGCTCGCCCGCAAGGTGGCGCGCAGGCAGGACCTCCACCTCTTTGAGGGGGTCTACGCCTGGTTCATGGGGCCGAGCTTCGCCAGCCGGGCGGAGCTTAAGCTTCTGCGGGAGCTCGGGGCGGACGCCATCGGCATGTCCACCGTGCCCGAGGTCATCGCCCTCCGCCATCTGGGCGCCCGGGTTCTTGGGCTATCCACCATCACCGACATGGCCGTGCCCGAACGGGAGCACCACGCCACGGAGGAGGAGGTCCTGCGCGTGGCCGCGGAGACGGGCCCCGTCTTCCGCCGGTATGTCCGGGGGATCCTCGCCGAGCTCTGAGGCCGCGCGGCGCGGGAGGCGAGGGGCGCATGGGGCTTCCCCAGGTTCTGGAGCGCATCGCGCGGGCCTGCCGCTGCGCGGGGCGCAGGCCCGAGGAGGTCCGCCTCGTGGCGGTGACCAAGGGGCGCTCGGTGGAGGAGATCCGGGAGAAGGTCCTGGCTTACGGAACCTTTCCCCTGGGGGAGAGCCGGGTCCAGGAGGCCCTGAAGAAGATGGACCTCCTCCAGGCGGAGTGGCACCTCGTCGGCCACCTGCAGCGCAACAAGGCCAAGTTCGCTCCCCGCTTCGCCCTCGTCCACTCCCTGGACTCCCTGCGCCTGGCGGAGGCCTTGGAAAAGGTGGGGGAGAAGGCGGGGGTGCGGCTTAAGGTCCTGGTGGAGGTGAACCTGGGCCGGGAGCCGCAGAAGCACGGGGTCTTGGAGGAGGAGCTCCCCGAACTCCTCCACCGCCTCCGGGAGATGCCCCACCTCGAGGTCCTGGGCCTCATGACCGTGCCCCCCATCGGCCCCGAGGCGGTGGTCCGCCCCATCTTTCGCAGGCTTTCCGAGCTTGCCGACCGCTATGGCCTGCCCGAGCGCTCCATGGGCATGTCCGACGATTACGAGTGGGCCGTGGAGGAGGGGGCCACCTTGGTGCGCGTGGGCCGGGCCCTTTTTGTAGACTAGGGGCGTTCATGGACCTTTCGCCCTTGGACGTACGCTACCAGGAGTTCCCCAGGGCCTTTCGCGGCTACCACCGGGGGGCGGTGCGGGAGTACCTGGCCCGGGTCGCCGAGGCCATGGAGGCCCTCATCCGGGAGAACGAGGTCCTGAAGGAGCGCCTTCGGGCCCTGGAGGAGGAGAACGCCCGCCTCAAGGAGGCGGAGGGGGAGCTCAAGCGGGCGGTGGTGGCCGCCGAGCGGATCGCCCGGGAGCTCAAGGCCCAGGCGGAGCGGGAGGCGGAGCTCTTGCGTAAGGAGGCCCAGGCCGCCAAGGAAAGGCTCCTCCAGGAGGCCGCCCAGGAGCTCAAGCGCCTCCGGGCGGAGATTGAGCGGGCCCGCCAGGAGAAGGCCCTCTTCCTCGGCCAGGTGAGGGCCCTCTTTGAGGGCTATCTGGAGGCGTTGAAGCGGCTGGAGAAGACGCCCTGAGGCCTTAGGCCCAGGTAGAGCCAGAGGCGGTAAAGGGCCTCCTTGGCCCAGTAGCCCAGGGGGTAGTTCCCGGGCACGGGGTACCCCTCGGCCTCCAGGCCCAAAAGCCGGGCCAGGAAGAGGGCCCGGGGAAGGTGGGGGGCGTCGGTAACGAGGAGGAGGCGCCCCTCGAGGTGGGGTTTGAGGAAGAGGAGGTTCTCGTAGGTGCTCCGGCTTCGGGTCTCGCAGAAAAGGGCCTCTTCGGGCACGCCCCGGGCCGCGAGGTAGCGGCAGCCCACCTCCCCTTCGCTATAGAGGTCCTCCGGGGCCTTGCCCCCGGCCACGGCGATCCTCCGCCCCCGGCCTTCCCGGAAGAGGTGGAGGGCGGCCTGGAGGCGGCGCTCCAGGGCGGGGGAGGGCCTGCCCCCGTACTGGGCCGCCCCCAGGACCACGATCCAGTCGTAGGTCTCCTGGGCGTAGGCCGGAAGGAGGGCGAGGAGGAGAAGCCAGAGGACCACCCGCCCCATCTTACCGGCCTTCCTGCTATAATGGGGGCGGATTGGATAAGGTTTTCGGGCGCACGCAAGGGCTCAAGAAGAGCGAACTGAAGCGGATTTCCAACCTGTACCGGAGGCGCCTCCCCAAGGACCGGGTCCTCACCCCGGAGCTCGCCCACACCCTGGCGGCCCTCTCCGCCGAGGTGGGGAGGCCCTTGAGCCTCGTCCTGGACCGGGAGGGGCGGGTGGTGCGGGTGGCCGTGGGGGACGCCAAGGACGTTCCCTTCCCCGAGGAGGGGTGGAGCGAGAGGCGGCTTTCCGGCTACCGCCTCCTCCACACCCACCTGGGCCCCGGGGGGCTTTCCCGGCCCGACCTCTCCGTCCTCTTCCTCAGGCGGCTGGACAACCTGGCCGCCTTGGAGGTGGAGGCGGACGGGCGCCCGGGCCTTTTGCACCTCGCCTTCCTCTCGCCGCCCAGGGCCCTGGAGGAGGACTGGCGGGTCCTGCCGCCCAAGCCCTTCCACCAGTACCTGGACCTGGACCTCTGGGGCGAGGTCATGGCCCTGGAGGAGGAGCTTTCCCGCCAGGCCCGGGTCCTCGAGGTCCGGGACGGGAGCGGGGAGCGGGCCCTCCTGGTGGGGGTGGACACGGGGGAGGGCCCGGAGGCGGAGGCGGTCTTGCGGGAGCTCGCCGAGCTGACCCGGACCGCGGGGGGCGTGCCGGTGAGGCAGATCCTGGTCTTCCGCAAGAGCCTGGACCCGCGGTACCTGGTGGGCCTCGGCAAGCTGGAGGAGCTCAAGAGCCTGGCCTACCACGAGAACGCCTCCACCCTCATCTTCGGCGTGGACCTCACCCCGGCCCAGGCCCGGGAGATTGAAAGGGTCACGGGCCTCAAGGTCCTGGACCGGACCCAGCTCATCCTGGACATCTTCGCCCTCCACGCCAAGACCCCCGAGGCCCAGGCCCAGGTGGAGCTGGCCCAGCTCCGTTACCTCCTCCCCCGGCTCGTGGGGAAGGGGAAGGAGATGAGCCGCCTCGGGGGCGGGATCGGGACCCGGGGCCCCGGGGAGACGAAGCTGGAGGTGGACCGGCGCCGCCTCCAGGACCGGATCGCCCACCTCTCCCGCAAGCTCCAGGACTACGCCCTCCGCCGCCAGGAGGCGAGGCAGAAGCGGAAGCGGCGGGGCGTGCCCTTGGTGGCGGTGGTGGGCTACACCAACGCCGGCAAGACCACCCTCCTCCGCGCCCTGACCCGCGCCGGGGAGGAGGGGGAGGACAAGCTCTTCGCCACCTTGCGCCCCCTCACCCGCAGGGGCTTCCTCCCCGGGGTGGGGGAGGTCCTCTTCACCGACACCGTGGGCTTCATCCGCCACATGCCGGAAGAGCTCCTCACCGCCTTCCGGGCGACCCTGGAGGAGGTGAGGGAGGCGGACGTCCTGGTCCACGTCCTGGACGCCTCGGAGGAGGGGGCGCTGGAGCGGCACCGGGTGGTGCGGGACCTGCTTTTGGACCTCGGGGTGGAGGCCCCCGTGGTCCTCGCCCTCAACAAGGCGGACCGGGCGGCCCCCTACGACCTCTACTTCCTGGGGGAGCGCCTGGGGGGCGTTCCCGTGTCCGCCCTCAAGGGGACGGGGCTTAAGGAGCTCAAGGAGGCCCTCGCCCGGGCCCTGCTGGACCTTGGGGTCCGTCCCCAGGCCTGGGCTCAGTACACGTGAAAGCCCTTTAGCCCCGCCTCCTCCCCCCACTGGACCTCCACCGCCTCCACCCGGGCGAGGCGGGGGCCTTGCTTGAGGTGGTGGAGGAAGAGCTCCAGGGCCTCCTTGGGGCCTTCGGCCACCACCTCCACCCGGCCGTCCGGGAGGTTCTCGGCGTAGCCGGAAAGGCCGAGCTCCAGGGCCTTCTTCTGGGCGAAGGCCCGGTACCCCACCCCTTGCACCCTTCCCTTCACCAAGGCCACGAGGCGCGGCATGGGGGCATTCTACCGGGGTTGCCACCCGGTTTTCATCCCCGCCCCCTATCCTGAAGGGGATGCGGTGGGGGTGGGGTCTTTTCCTCGGGCTTTTGGGTCTCGCCCTCCTCCTCGGCTTTCCGCCCCTGCTTAAGGGGGCGGTGGAGGGCGGGCTTGCCCTCCTGGGCTTCCGGGGGGAGGTGCGGGAGGTGCGGGGGCACCTCCTTTGGGGCCTGCGCCTGAAGGGGGTGCGCCTGGAGGGCCAAGGCCTCGCCCTGGAGGCGGAGGAGGTGGACCTCGCCTACGACCTCCTGGGCCTTTTCCGGCGGGAGCTCCCCCTCTCCTTGGGTCTCAGGAAGGCCGTGGTGCGCCCCACCTGGGAGGCCCTGGTGCCCGAGGGGGGAGGCCCGCCCCCCGCCTTCCGGTTCCTCTTCCAAAGCCTCCGCCTCGAGGACGTGGCCGTGGAGCTTCCCCGAGGGGAGCGCCTCTTCCTCCCTCCCCTCCGCCTCACCCTCCTCGGGGAGAACCCCTACCGCTTCCTGGCCCGGCTCCCCGGGGGGAGCTTCCAGGGGGAGGCCCGCGCCCTTTCCCCGGACCTCGCCGCCTGGGAGGTGGGCTTTTCCGGGGAGGTGCGGGGGCTTTCCTTCTTCTACGAGGGGCTTAAGGGGGGGAGGCTTTCCGGCGCCTTGCGGCTTGGGCCCCAAGGGGTCTTTGGGGAGGCCGAGGTGCGGGAGGGGGCGGTGGAGGTGGTGGGCTTCCCCCTTGAAGGGGTGGAGGGGACCCTCCGCCTGGAGGGGGGCCGGGTGGAGGCCCGCCTCCGAGGGCGGGGCCTCGAGGGGCCCGTGGCGGCCACCGCGGAGGTGGACCTTAAGGCCCCCCGCTACCGCTTCCTTGTGGAGGGAAGGCCGAGCCTGAGGGCCCTCGCCCTCCACTACGGCCTCGCCCTGCCCGTGGAGGGGGACGGCCGCCTCGTCCTGGAGGGGGAGGGGTGGGAGGCCCTGCGCCTCCAGGGGGCCTTCCAAGGGGAGGGAAGGCTTTTGGGGGAGCCCTTCCGCCACCAGGGCACCCTCTCCTTCCGCGAGGTCTTCGCCCTGGAGGCGCGGGTGGAGGGCCGGCTTTTTGACCGCACCTACACCCTGGAGGCGGGGCTTGAGGGCGGCCGCTACTGGGGCCGCTACCGGGACAGCCTGGGGAGCGCCCTCGCCCTCTTCGGGGAGGGGGGGCGGTACGAGGGGGAGGGGCGGGCGGCCTGGCCCAAGCCCCTCGAGGGCCTCGCCGCGGTGCGCTTCCAGGGGGAGGGGAGCCGCTACCGGGTGGTCGTGGAGGGCCCAGGGGCCCGCCTTCCCCTCTTCCCCCCCTTGGACCTCTCCGGGGAGGTGGTGGGGGAGGGGGAGAGGGTTTCCGGCCGGGTGGGGCCCCTGACCCTCGCCGGGACCTGGGGCGACCTCGCCCTCCGCCTCCGGCCCACGCCCCTCCTCGTGGGGCAGGTGGAGGGGGAGGGGAGGCTTGAGGGGGGGCGGCTTCTCGCCGACCTCCGCTACGCCTCCCCCTACGCCGCCTTTCCGGTCCGGGTGCGGCAGGGGGAGGGGGCCTTTTTCCTGGAAAGCCCCTACGGGGAGGGGAGCTACCGGGGAGGCGTCTTCGCCCTGAGGCTTGAGGGGCTTCCCCTCCGCCTTCTGGAAGAGGCCCGCCTTTACGGGGAGGCGGTCTACCGGGAGGGGGCGCTTTCCGGGGCCTTGCGCCTGGAGGGGCGCGCCCTCGAGGCCCGGGCCCGGCTTAGGGGCCTCGCGGCGGACCTGGAGGGGCGGCTTTCCACCCCCCTGGGAACCCTCCCCCTTTCCGGGGCCTACGACCCCGAGGCGGGCCTGCGCCTCCTCGCCGGGGGGCTACGCCTCACCTACCGGGAGGCCCTGAGGCTTGCGGGGGAGGCGGCGCTCGGGGGGTTCCGGCTCCGGGCGGACCTGGCCTACGGGGAGGGGTTCTCGGGGTGGGCCTCCCTGGAGGGCCCCCTGGGGCTTCGGGGGAGGCTCTGGGGAGAGGGGGGACGGCTTCTCCTCGCCCTCTCCGGCCCCGTGGAGGGGGAGGGGGAGGTCTTTCCGGGGCTCGCCCTCTCCGGCCGCATCCTCCCCCCTTGGCCCGAGGGGCTCGCCATCCCGCCCCTCGCCTTCCGGCTCACCCGGGAGGCCCTGGAGCTTCCCGGGGTGGGGCGGGTGGAGCTTTCGGGGCGCTACCCCTTCCTTTTGGACCTCCCCTTCCGCTACCGGGGGGTGGAGGGGCGGCTTCGGGCCCAGGGGGACCTGGAAGGAGGGTCGGTGGCCCTCTCCACCCCCTTCGGCGCCCTGCGGGGCGCGGGGGCCTGGCGGGCGCTCGCCTTGGAGGGGTCGGGGGACCTCCCGGCCCTCGGCCCCTGGACCCTTAAGGGAGAGGCGGACCTCTTCGCCCTCGCCTACCGGGGCGAGGCCGCCCTCCCCCGGGCGGGCCTCGTCCTGGAGCTCTCTGGAAAGGGGGCAGCCTTGCGCTTTACGGGAGAGGCGCCGGGCCTCGCCCTCGCCGGGGGGTACGGGGAGGGCCTCGCCCTCAGCCTCTCCGCCCGGGGGTACGACCTCGCCCCCTTCGGGCTTCCCGCAAGGCTTTGGGGGGACTGGGGCCTCGAGGGGGGGAGGCTTCGGGTGGAGACCCCTTACGGCCAGGCGGTCCTGGAGGGGACGGCCCTCCTACGGGCCCGCCTCTTCCTGAAAGGCCCCTACCTGGAGGGGGAAGGGGAGGTCTTTCCGGAGGGGCTTTCCTTGCGCTTTTCCGGCCGCTACCGGGCGAGCGGGGTGGCCGTGGAGGGGAAAGGGGAGGGGGGAGGCCCTTGGGGGGCCCTCCGCTTCCGGCTTGCGGGGGAGGCCCGGGTGCCCTACCTGGAGCCTTTGCCCTTCCGCGGCGAGGTGGAGGTGGCGGACGGGGTCCGCTACCGGCTCCAGGGTCCCCTTGCCCTCGAGGGGGAGGGGGCGGGGTACAGGGGGAGCTTCCGGCTTCCCTTCGCCTTCCTGGGGAAGGCGGGGGAGGTGCGGGGAAGCTTCCAAGGGGAGGGGCTCCGCCTGGAGGGCGCGGGGGAGGGGGTCTACGGGGAGCTTCCCTTCGCCTTCCGGGGAGGTTTTGGGGAAGGGCCTTTCCTCGAGGTCCGCTACGCCGGGGGGGAGGTGGCCCTGGAGAAGGGGACGGTGCGCCTCGCCCTCGCCGAGGTGGCCCCCCTGGCCCAGGCCTTCGGCCTCCCCCTCGCCGGGGAGGCGCGGGGGAGGCTCGCCCTCTCGGGGGAGGGCGAGGGGGAGGCCAGGCTTCGCCTCCTTGGGGAGCCCCTCGAGGCCCGCTACCGGGGCACGACCCTCACCCTCCTCCTTCCGGGGCGGGAGGCGGGGCTTTCCTGGGACTGGCGGGGAGGGGACTTTAAGGGCCTCCTCGGGCTTTCCGGGGAGGGGAGGCTCCGCTTGGGGGAGGAGGTTTCGGGGCGGCTGGGCTACCGGGGCCTGGAGCTTTCCTTCGCGGGGCCCTGGAGGGAGGTGGCCCTGGAGGCCCGCTTCGCCCCGGAGGGCCTGGGGACCACCTGGGCCGAGGCCCGCCTGGACCTGGCCGCCCTCCGGGGCGAGGGCCGGGTGGCGCACGCCTCGGCCTACGCCGAGGGGGAGGGGCGCTTCCGCGTTGCGGGAAGCCGCTACGAGCTTTGGGGGCGCCTCCGAAGCCTCGCCTACCTCCGGCAGGAGGGGCCTTTCCGCCTGGTGGGAGAGGGGCTTAAGGCGGTGCTTTCCTGGGAGGCGCCCCTGGCCCTCAGGGCGGCCTACGGGGAGGGGCTTGCCCTCGCCCTCCGGGGCGAGGGGGAGGTCCTGGGCCTAAAGGTGCGGGCGGACCTGGCCTACGGCCCCGAGGGGTACCGGGGAGGGTTTTCCGCCGTTGGCCCGGGCCTCCGCCTGGAGGGGGAGGGGGCCGGGCCGTTGCGCTTGCGGCTTGTAGGGGAGGGGCTTGAGGCCGAGGCCCGGCTTTCGGGCCTCGCCCTGGAGGGGGAGGCCGCCTTCACCCGGGCCTTGGGGAAGGCCCGCCTCACGGCCTCGGCCCGCTTCCAGGGGGACCTGCCCCGGCTGGACCTCGTGGGGGGCGGGGTCCTTCGGGGCGAGGGGGCGGGGATCCCCTTCCGCTTCACCTACCGCTACCGGGGCGGGGCCCCGGACCTCGCTGGCCTCGTCCTCCGGGCGGAGGCGGAGGGGGTGGGGCTTGCCCTGGAGGGGGGACGGCTCGCCCTGGAGGTGGACCGGGACCTCACCCCCTTCGGGCTTCCCCTGCGCCTGAAGGCCCGGGGAAAGGGGCCTCTGGAGGCCCCCATCGCCCTCACCCTGGAGGGGAGGGAGGGGAGGCTTTCGGGGCAGGCCTGGCTTTGGCCCCTCCGGGCCGAGCTTCAGGGGGAGGCCTACGGGGAGCGGCTGGAGGCGCTTTGGGCGGAGGGGCTTTCCCTCCGCTTCGCCGGCCCCCACCTTTTCGGGGAGGCCCGGTACGGGGACGGGCTTTCGGGGCGGCTTGCCCTCCGCTACCCCCTTCCCGGGGGGGGGCTTAGGGGCGAGGTGGACCTGGGGGAGGGGCGCTTCCTCCTCCAAGGGGAGGGGGCCTGGGAAGCGGCGTGGACGGGGAGGTTCTGCCTCCCCGCCCCCTTGGGGGCCTGTTCCGGCCTCGCCCTGGAGGCCTCGGGAAGGCTCGCCTACGGGGGGCTGGCCTTCGCGGGAGGCTACCGGTACGCCGCGCCCGAGGGGTACCTGGGGGAGGTCGCGGGGGAGGGGCGGCTTTCCACCCCCTACGGGGAGGTGCGGCTTTCGGGGCGGGGGCTGGGCCTGGACCTGGAGGGGGAGGGCCTGCCCCTGGTGGGGCGGCTTGACCTCCATCCCTTCCGCCTCGCCTACCGGTACGCCGGGGCGCTTCCTTTGGGCCTTGGCGAGCTTAACGCGGAGGGCGTCTACCCCGGGGCTTGGCTTTCCGGGACGTACCGCTACGGGGAGGCGGTCTTGGCTTTGGAGGGGCTTCCCGGGTTCCGGGTGGGCCTTTCCGGGGGAGGGGTGAGGGGGGAGGTGGGGCCGGAAGGGGTGGCCCTGGTCCTGGAGGGGTTCCGCTACGGGCCCCTTGCCCTCTTCGGGCGGGTAGAGGGGGCCTGGGGGGAGGTTTCGGGGTCGGGGCGGGTTGCCGTCTTCGGCCGCGAGGCCCGGGTTTCGGGAAGGTTCGGCGCCGAGGGGCTCCGCCTCACCTTCTTTGGGGACCTCGAGGGGGAGGTGGCCTGGGAGGGGGCTTGGACGGGGAGGCTCGCCTTCCGGGAGGGGTGGGTGGCCCTCTCGGGGCAGGGGGTCCCGGAGCTTGAGGGGGAGGTCTTGGGGGAGGCGGTGCGCCTCCTCTGGCCCAGGCTTCAGGTGGGGGGGGTTTGGCTGGACCTTGGGGCGCGGGAGGCCGGGGGCCGGGCACGGCTCCTTTCCCGGCTGGTCCCGGAGGGGGTGGAGGCCTGGGGGGAGGGGGGGAGCCTCCGCCTCGCCTACCGCCTTCCGGGCCTCGGCCTCCCCCTGGAGGGGGAGGTGGACCTGAAGGCCCTTGCCCTCGCCCTCACGAGCCCGGAGGGGGAGGGGGCCTTGCGCTACGCCGGGGGGAAGGTGGAGGGGAGGCTCGTCCTCGGCGTCCACGGCCTCGCCCTGGCCCTCGAGGGGAAGGGGGACCGGGTGGCCGTCTCGGGGAGCCACCCCGCCTACCCCTGGTGGGCGGCGGGGGCGGGGAGGCTGGAGGGGGAGGTGGACCTCTCGGGGACCTACCGGCTCGCTTACGCCGCCGGGCCCCAGCGCCTCACCCTCACGGGACGCCTCCTGGAGGCGGTCCTCGAGGCGGAAGGGCCCTACGCCTCGGGGCGGCTCACCTACCCGGCGGGCGGGGACCTCCGGGTGGACCTTCCCCTCCCGCCCCTGGAGGGCCGCTTCCGGGGCCGGGTGGGCGGGGAGGGCTATGGGGTGGAGGGGGTCTTGGAGGCCGGGGGCGGCCGGGTCCTCGTGGAGGGGAGGCTCCTTCCCTTGCGCGGGGAGCTCGTTCTGGAGGAGGCCGCTTTGGAGGACTTCGTGGCCCGGTACGTCCCCTACCTCAAAGGGAGGGTTTCGGGGAGGCTCCACCTGGAGGGCCTGAAGGCCCAGGGCGCCCTCTTGGGGCGGGTGGAGGTGGCGGGGACCGCCCTCCCCTTCAGCTTCTCCGGCGACCTGGGAGCGGGGCTCGCCCGGGGGGAGGGTCGCCTCGGGGAGACGGCCTTCCGGGTGGACCTGGAGGGGGGAAGGCTGGACCTCTTTGCCGCCCCCCGCGCCTTTCCCCTCCACCTCCTCCTCGCCGCGGTGGCGGGGCCCTTGGAAGGGGAGGCCTACTGGACGGGGGTTTTGCGCCTGCGGCTTCCCCTCGGGGATCCCTTGCGGGGAGAGGGGGTGCTGGTGGGGGAAAGCCTCCGCTTCGTGGGGGGCGGGGACGAGCTCAAGGGCCGGGCGGCCTTCCGCCTCGAGGGGGGCCGCCTCCGGGTGGACGCCCTCCGCCTCACGGGCAAGGGCACCTGGGAGGGGAGGGGCTACTGGAGCCCCGAGGGAAGCGACCTCTACCTCGCCCTCAGGGACACGGTCTTCACCCCCGTCCTCCAGGTGGTGCCCGCCCTCAAGCCCTACAGGCCCGAGGGCTCGGGGACCCTGGTCCTCCGGCTCACCGGGCAGGGGTTCCGCCTGGAGCTTCAGGGCTTCCGCTTCCGCCTGGGGCCCGTGGCGGGCCACCTCTCCCATGGCCTCCTCGCCTTAAACGGCGGGGCGGAGGCCCAGGGGGAGGTGGTGCTGGAGGCCCCTTTTTCGGGGAGGGCGCGGCTTGGCCTCGAGGGGGACCTCCGGGCCTTCCGCGTGACCGCCAAGGGAACGGCCTCCCTCCCGGGCCTCAAAGAGGCCACCCCCCTGGAGGCGGTCCTGCGCTACCCCGGCTACGGGGTGGAGGTGCGCCTCGGGGAGGCCCTGGCCCAGGGGACCCTCTTCCCCTTGCGCCTCGCCGGCTACGGCAAGCTTCCCCTCTACTACCCCCAGTACTACCTCCAGGAGGGCCTCCTGGACGTAAAGAGCTTCTTCCTCTACGAGGAGGGCGGCACCTACCACCTCACCGGGGAGGCCCAGGTGGTGCGGGCCCGGCTCGCCTTCCCCGAGGAGGCGGTGCGCCGCCTGGGGCAAGAGGGGGTGGCGGCCCAGGAAGGGGGCGGGGCCAAGGTCCCCCTCGTCTTTGACCGGGTCCACCTCTACGCGGAGCGGGGGGTCCTGGTGCAGGAGAGCCTGGCCCAGGGGGAGCTGGCCGGGGACCTCTACCTTGGGGGCACCTACGGGGACCCCTACCTCTCCGGGGAGGTCTGGCCCCTCTGGGGGAGCTTCCGCCTTTGGGACGCCCTCTTCTCCCTGGACCCGGGGCAGAGCCGCCTCTACTTCAGCCCCGACCGGGGGATCCTGCCCCGGTTCGCCCTCGAGGCCCGGGCGGAGGTCCGGGGATACCAGGTGGGCCTTGCGGTGGAGGGGGAGTTCCTCCGGGAGAACGGGCGCGTCAAGGTGCGGCTGGAGCCCACCTTCTCCTCCACCCCCCCGCTTTCCCAGGCGGAGGTCTACGCCCTCCTCGCCCTCGGTACCCCGGACGCGAGCCGCCTGGGAGAGGTCTTCCCCCAGGTGGCCCTGGGGGCGGCGCTGGAGAACCTGGTCCTGGGCCAGCTGGAGCGGGAGCTCTCCCGGGCCTTGGGGCTGGACCGGTTCCAGGTAGAGGTGCCCGCCATCCAGGGGGGGAGCCTGGAGGAGACCCGCTTCTCCGTGGGCAAGTACCTGACCCCGGAGCTCTTTCTGGGGTACCAGGTGGACCTGCGGGGGGAGCAGACCTTCGCCGCCGAGTACCGGGCGGACGGGATCACCTTCACCCTCTCCTCCTCCTTCGGGCAGGGGGTCCTTTCCCGCCTGGCCTTCGGCCTGGGCTACGACCTCACCGACGCCCTTTCCCTGACCCTCACCCTGGAGACGGGGGACGACACCCGCTTCAGCGTGGGCGCGGCCTACCGGTGGTAGCATGGCGCCGGTATGCGCGCTTTGGCCAAGCTGGCCCCGGAGGAGGGCCTGACCCTGGTGGACCGCCCCGTGCCCGAGCCGGGCCCCGGGGAGATCCTGGTGCGGGTGGAGGCGGCGAGCATCTGCGGCACCGACCTCCACATCTGGAAGTGGGACGCCTGGGCCCGGGGCAGGATCCGCCCTCCCCTCGTCACCGGGCACGAGTTCAGCGGGGTGGTGGAGGCCGTGGGCCCCGGGGTGAGGCGACCCCAGGTGGGGGACCACGTGAGCCTGGAAAGCCACATCGTCTGCCACGCCTGCCCCGCCTGCCGCACGGGGAACTACCACGTTTGCCTCAACACCCAGATCCTCGGCGTGGACCGGGACGGCGGCTTCGCCGAGTACGTGGTGGTGCCGGCGGAGAACGCCTGGGTGAACCCCAAGGACCTTCCCTTTGAGGTGGCGGCCATCCTGGAGCCCTTCGGCAACGCCGTGCACACCGTCTACGCGGGAAGCGGGGTTTCGGGGAAGAGCGTCCTCATCACGGGGGCGGGGCCCATCGGCCTCATGGCGGCCATGGTGGTCCGGGCGAGCGGGGCGGGGCCCATCCTGGTCTCCGACCCGAACCCCTACCGCCTGGCCTTCGCCAGGCCCTACGCCGACCGGCTGGTGAACCCCTTGGAGGAGGACCTCCTGGAGGTGGTGCGCCGGGTGACGGGAAGCGGGGTGGAGGTGCTTTTGGAGTTTTCTGGGAACGAGGCCGCCATCCACCAGGGCCTCATGGCCCTCATCCCCGGGGGGGAGGCGAGGATCTTGGGGATCCCTTCCGACCCCATCCGCTTTGACCTCGCCGGGGAGCTCGTCATGCGGGGGATCACCGCCTTCGGCATCGCCGGGCGCAGGCTCTGGCAGACCTGGATGCAGGGCACCGCCTTGGTCTACTCGGGTAGGGTGGACCTAAGCCCCCTCCTCACCCACCGCCTCCCCTTGAGCCGCTACCGGGAGGCCTTCGGCCTTCTGGCCTCGGGCCAGGCGGTGAAGGTGATCCTGGACCCGAAGGCCTAAAGGGGGTTTCCGGTACCCTGTCGGGGAAGGGGGTGGCTGGTGGACCGGAGGCGCTTTCTCGTGGGGCTCCTCGGCCTGGGACTCGCCCGGGGGCAGGGGCTACGGGTGGAGGAGGTGGTGGGGGGCCTCGAGGTCCCCTGGGCCTTGGCTTTCCTGCCGGACGGGGGGATGCTCATCGCGGAGAGGCCCGGGAGGATCCGGCTCTTTAGGGAGGGCAGGCTTTCCACCTACGCCGAGCTTTCCGTCTACCACCGGGGGGAGTCTGGGCTTTTGGGCCTCGCCCTCCACCCAAGGTTTCCCCAAGAGCCCTACGTCTACGCCTACCGCACCGTGGCGGAAGGGGGCCTGAGGAACCAGGTGGTGCGCCTGAGGCACCTGGGGGAAAGGGGGGTCTTGGACCGGGTGGTCCTGGACGGGATCCCCGCCCGGCCCCACGGCCTCCACTCGGGGGGGCGCATCGCCTTCGGCCCCGACGGGATGCTCTACGTGACCACGGGGGAGGTCTACGAGCGGGAGCTCGCCCAGGACCTCGCCTCCTTGGGGGGGAAGATCCTCCGCCTCACCCCGGAAGGGGAGCCCGCCCCGGGAAACCCCTTCCTGGGGCGAAGGGGGGCGAGGCCCGAGGTGTATAGCCTGGGCCACCGCAACCCCCAGGGCCTCGCCTGGCACCCAAAGACCGGGGAGCTTTTCTCCAGCGAGCACGGGCCGAGCGGGGAGCAGGGCTATGGCCACGACGAGGTGAACCTGATCGTCCCCGGGGGGAACTACGGCTGGCCGAGGGTGGTGGGGCGGGGGAACGACCCCCGGTACCGGGACCCCCTCTACTTCTGGCCCCAGGGCTTCCCCCCGGGGAACCTCGCCTTCTTCCGGGGGGACCTCTACGTGGCGGGCCTCCGGGGGCAGGCCCTCTTGAGGCTCGTCCTGGAGGGGGAGAGGGGCCGCTGGCGGGTTTTGCGGGTGGAGACCGCCCTTTCCGGCTTCGGCCGCCTTAGGGAGGTGCAGGTGGGCCCCGATGGGGCCCTTTACGTCACCACCTCCAACCGGGACGGGAGGGGCCAGGTGCGCCCCGGGGACGACCGGGTGCTACGCCTCCTTTAGGGGAAGGGCCGTGGCCGGCCTCTTGCGGAAGCGGACCTCCAAGACCCCGTTCCGCAGGGTGGCCTGGGCCGTCCCCTCCTCAATGGGCCCGGGGAGGTCCAGGGTGCGGCGGAAGGTGCCCATGGGCCTCTCCTCCAAGAGGTAGGTGCCGGGCAGGGGGTGGCGCACCCCGGCCAGGGTCACCCGCTGCCCCTCCTCCAGAAGCTCCAGGTCCTCGGGGCGCACCCCGGGAAGGTCCACGAGGAGGACGTAGTGCTCCTCGGTTTCCAGAAGGTCCACCCTGGGGGTCCAGGCGGCGGGCTCCTCCCCGGTGAGGAGGTAGGCGAGCTCGGCGATGCGCTCCTGCAGTTCCTTCAGCTTTCTCAGGGTTTCCAGGCGGTCGTGGCGCTCCAGCATGCCCTTAGCATAAGGGACGTGGAGGCGATCCCCGTCCTCGCGGGCCCCACGGGAAGCGGCAAGACCTTTTTGGCCCTCCGCCTGGGGGAGGAGGTCCCCGTGGAGGTGGTCTCCGCCGACGCCACCATGGTCTACCGGGGCCTGGACATCGGGACGGACAAGCCCACGCCCGAGGAGCGGGCGCGGGTGCCCCACCACCTGGTGGACGTCCTCGAGCCCCACGAGGCCATGAGCGTGGCCCGCTTCCTCGCCCTGGCCGAGGAGGCCATCGCCCATGTCCTTTCCCGGGGAAAGCTCCCCTTGGTGGTGGGGGGGACGGGCTACTACATCCGCGCCCTCTCCGAGGGGCTTCACGACCTTCCCCCGCCGGACCCCGGGGTCCAGGAGGCCCTATGGGCGGAGCTTGAGGCGCGGGGCCTTGAGGCCCTCCTCGCTGAGCTCGCCCGGGCGAGCCCCGAGGACGCCCGCCGCGTGGGAAAAAACCCGAGGAGGCTCGTCCGGGCCCTGGAGGTCCTGAGGCGCACGGGCACTCCCCCGGCCCGGTTTCCCAAGAGGCCCCCCCGCTTCCGCTACAAGAAGCTCGTCCTCTGGCCCGACCGGGCCTGGCTTTTCCCGAGGCTGGAGGAAAGGGCCAAGGCCCAGTTCGCCCGGGGGCTCGTGGAGGAGGTGCGGGGGCTCCTTGAGCGCTACCCCAGGATGCCCACCGCCCTCCAGGCCATCGGCTACAAGGAGGTGGCGGGCCACCTCCTGGGGGCCTACGGCCTGGAGGAGGCGCTAGAGCGGGACATCCGGGCGGTGAAGGCCTACGCCAAAAGGCAGTACACCTGGTTCCGCCACGAGCCCGGGGACGTGGTCTACCTGCCCCGGGGGGGCGAGGAGGCCTACGTGGGCTTCCGGGACTGGCTTTGCCTCCACTTCGGGCTATAGTGGGGGCATGTTGGCCCACGAGATCCGCGCCCGCGTGGCCCGGGGGGAGGTTTCCCCCCTGGAGGTGGCCCAGGCCTACCTGAAACGGGTCCAGGAGCTGGACCCGGGCCTCGGCGCCTTCCTCTCCCTGAACGAGAGGCTTTTGGAGGAGGCGGAGGCGGTGGACCCCGGGCTTCCCCTGGCGGGCCTCGTGGTGGCGGTGAAGGACAACATCGCCACCCGTGGCCTCCGCACCACGGCGGGAAGCCGCCTTCTGGAGAACTTCGTGCCCCCCTACGAGGCCACCGCGGTGGCGAGGCTTAAGGCCCTGGGCGCCCTGGTCCTGGGCAAGACCAACCTGGACGAGTTCGGCATGGGCTCCTCCACGGAGCACTCCGCCTTCTTTCCCACCAAGAACCCCTTTGACCCGGATAGGGTCCCCGGGGGCTCCAGCGGGGGAAGCGCCGCCGCCTTGGCCGCCGACCTCGCCCCCCTCGCCCTGGGCTCGGACACGGGGGGAAGCGTCCGGCAGCCCGCCGCCTTCTGCGGCGTCTACGGCCTCAAGCCCACCTACGGCCGGGTGAGCCGCTTCGGCCTCATCGCCTACGCCTCGAGCCTGGACCAGATCGGCCCCATGGCCCGCTCCGTGCGGGACCTGGCCCTCCTCATGGACGCCGCGGCCGGGCCCGACCCCCTGGACGCCACGAGCCTGGACCTCCCCCCCCGCTTCCAGGAGGCCCTGGAGGGGCCCCTTCCCCCCCTGCGCCTCGGGGTGGTGCGGGAGGCCCTCGCGGGGAATAGCCCCGGGGTGGAGAGGGCCCTGGAGGAGGCCCTTAAGGTCTTCCGGGAGCTTGGCCTTTCCGTGCGCGAGGTCTCCTGGCCTTCCCTCCCCCAGGCCCTCGCCGCCTACTACATCCTGGCCCCGGCGGAGGCGAGCTCCAACCTGGCCCGCTACGACGGCACCCTCTACGGGCGGCGGGCGGCGGGGGAGGAGGTGGAGGGGATGATGGAGGCCACCCGGGCCCTCTTCGGCCTCGAGGTGAAAAGGCGCGTCCTCGTGGGCACCTTCGTCCTCTCTAGCGGCTACTACGAGGCCTACTATGGCCGCGCCCAGGCCTTCCGCCGCCGCCTCAAGGCCGAGGCCCAGGCCCTCTTCCGGGAGGTGGACCTCCTCCTCCTCCCCACCACCCCCCACCCCGCCTTCCCCTTCGGGGCCCGGCGCGATCCCCTCGCCATGTACCGGGAGGACCTCTACACCGTGGGGGCGAACCTCACGGGCCTGCCCGCCCTCTCCTTCCCCGCGGGGTTTGAGGGGCACCTGCCCGTGGGCCTCCAGCTCCTCGCCCCCTGGGGGGAGGACGAGAGGCTTCTTCGGGCGGCCCTCGCCTTTGAGGAGGCCACGGCCCGGGCCCACCTCAAGGCCCCCTTGGGGGAGGCCCTCTGATGGAGGCCGCCTTCCGCTACCGCATGGCCACCCGGCTCGCCCGCAGGCTCAGGGAGGCCGGGCGCCCCCTTCCCCTCCCTGCCCTGGGGGAGGCCTTGGGGCTTCGCGGCCCCGTGGAGCGGGTGGTGCGGCCCCTTCTGGACGGGAGGTTCCTCCTGGAGGAGGGGGTGGGGCTTTGGGAGTGGCGCTACCCCTTTCCCCTGGAGGGGGAGGCGGTGGTGGTCCTGGACCTGGAGACCACGGGGCTTGCCCCGGGCCTGGACGAGGTGATTGAGGTGGGCCTCCTCCGCCTGGAGGGGGGGAGGCGCCTCCCCTTCCAGAGCCTCGTCCGCCCCTCCCGCCCGCCGAGCCCCTTCGTGGAGCGCCTCACCGGCATCCCCCGGGAGGCCCTGGAGGAGGCCCCCTCCCTGGAGGAGGTTCTGGAGAAGGCCTACCCCCTCCTCGCCGACGCCACCTTGGTGATCCACAACGCCGCCTTTGACCTGGGCTTCCTCCGCCCGGCCTTGGAGGGCCTGGGCTACCGCCTGGAAAACCCCGTGGTGGACTCCCTGCGCTTGGCCAGACGGGGCTTACCAGGCCTTAGGCGCTACGGCCTGGACGCCCTCTCCGAGGTCCTGGAGCTTCCCCGAAGGACCTGCCACCGGGCCCTCGAGGACGTGGAGCGCACCCTCGCCGTGGTGCACGAGGTATACTATATGCTTACGTCCGGCCGTCCCCGCACGCTTTGGGAACTCGGGAGGTAGCATGACCGCGCGGTATGTGCTCACCAGCGCCTGTATCCAGACCGGTACCATGGCCTTGACCGTATCCCTCCGCCAGCGCCTCCTCGGGCGGGAGCAGGTGCGCTTCGTGGACGAGGACGGGGAGGCCTACACGGTGGAGGTGGACTGGAAGGCCGGGGTCCTCAGGGGCCTCGGCCCCTACTACCAGAAGCGCCGCCTCTCGGCCAACGAGACCGTCCTCCTCCTCTTCCGGGGGGAGGAGGTGGAGCTTAAAGCGGCCCCCAGGCCGGGCCAGAGGCCCCCGGCCCGGGAGCGGGAGGCTAGGCCGGAGGAGGTCTCCCCCCCTCCCGAGTCCCAGAAGCGCCGGGTCCGGGTCACCCCCTACCCCAAGGAGGTGCTCTTCCCCCACGAGCCCTTAGAGCCCCCGGGGGCCACGGAGGACCTCCGGCGGCTCGGCTTCCAGCTTGAGGAGGGGCCGCCTTGGGTCTACCGGGCCTTCTCCGGGAGGCGCCGGCTCACCCTCGTCCTCCTCCGCCTGGGCGAGGGGGAGGTGGAGCGCCTCAAGCCCTACCGCCTCCAGGGGGCCTACACCGCCCTCCTCGCCCCGGAGTCCCAGCGGGACCGGGTCCCGGAGGGCGTGGGCTTCGTCTCCCCCGAGGCCCTGACCCGCCTCGCCCGCCTCAAGGGGCGGTTCCCCCTCACCCCCTGGGACCTGGAGGACCTCCTCAAGGAGGGCCGGGTGGACCTCGAGGCGGTGGAGGCCCTGGAGGACCGGCTGGCGGCGGAGCTTTCCGAGCGGGGGGCCTTCGCCGCCCTCCTCCTCCTCCTCGCCCGCAAGCCCCTCGGGGAGGTCTTCCTCCTCGCGGACCTCGAGGCGGAGGCCCTGGAGGAAGGCCTCGTCCCCGAGGTGGTCCGCCAGGGGGTGGAGGTCCTCGCCCAGCCGCCCTTCCTCCTCCTCAAGCGCCTCTCCCCCGGGGAGTTCCTGCTCCGCCAAAGCGTGGAGGAGGCCCTGGAGGACCTCAGGGCCTTCGCCGAGGGGCTTGCGGGCCGCCTCAGCCGCGCCCGGAGCCTTTGATGGGGACGCCCTCCCCCAGCGCCAGGTCAAAGCTCTGCCGCGCCCGCTCCTTCAGCCGGGCCACCTTCTCCCAGTCGGGGAAGCGGCCGTAAAGGGCGGCCTTGTAGAGCTTGATGGGCTCCCCGGGGAGCTCCTGGTAGTAGGCCCCCGTCTCCTTGGCGAAGGCGGCCACCTTGGGGTCGTAGGAGAGGGCGGCGAAGGGGGTGCCCGCGGCCGCGGCCAGGATCAGGCCGTGGAGGCGCATGGAGATCACGTACCCCGCCTGGGCCGCGAGGTAGAGGAGGCGGCGGGGGTCGGAGGTGCGCTCTATGCGGTGGAGGCGGAAGACCTCGGCCACCTCGTCGTCGTAGCCGGGCTGGAGGAGGAGGACGAGGACCTGCTTCCCCTCGTGGACCAGGTGGTTGGCGGCCACGTAGAGGGTCGTGAGGGCCTCCTCCCGCACCCCCGCCCGGGGGATGACGAGGACGAGGTCCTCCTCCCGCGGCACGGGGGGCGGCGGGAGGAGGAGGGCGGGGTCGGCCCCGAGGGCGGCGGGGATCCCCAGGCGCCGGGCGTACTCCAGGGAGTCCTGGTCCCTGAGGATCACCGGCACGCCCTGGAGGGCCTTTCGCACCCGCCTCTCCCCCCAGGGGGAGAGGGGGCCCAGGGACTGGTTGAAGACCACGACCCGCTTGCGGAAGAGGCGGGCGAGGCGGAGCACGGAGAGGTAGTAGGTGAGGCTTAAGGCGCTGGTGGCGTCCTGCAGAAGCCCCCCTCCTCCGAGGAGCCAGAGGTCCGCCCGGAGGAGGGCCAGGGGGTTCAGGCGGTGGTAGGCCCTGAGGCCGTGGTCCTCGCGGGTCCTTTTGGGGTCGCCGGAGAGGGCCACCACCTCGTGGCCGCGGGCCTTGAGCTCCCGGGCGATGGCCTCGAGGATCGCCTCGTCCCCGGCGTTCCTGAACCCGTAGTACCCCGCTACGCCGACCACCATGCCCTAAGCCTCCTTACCAGGATAACCCCGACAAGCCCGAGGGAAAGGCCGAGGAGGGCGCCGTTCAGCACCCGGAAGAAGGAGATGGGGAGGGGGGTGTGGTAGTGGCTGAAGGTGTTGAGGATGGAGGCGATGCCCAAGGAGGCGAGGAAGAGGAGGCCGTTTTGCACCCAGCGGGGCCAGGGGAGGAGGAGGGCCAGGGGGAAGAGGGCGTGGCCGAAGACCTCCTTGAACCGGGGGCGGACCATGACGTCCTGGAGGAGGGCCCTAAGCTTGAGCTCCAGCTCGGGGACGATGGGGGCGTCGTTGCCGCGGCGCAGGAGGGCGAGGAGGAGGAGCCCCAGGGCAAGCCCCCCCAGGGCCACCTCCCCCAGGCGGACGGGGTGGAGGAAGAGGCGGGTGAGGGCCTCCTTGAAGTCTTTTTCCAGGAAGCTGTAGGCCACGAGGAGGGGGGGCACGAGGAGGGTGAGGGAGACCCCCTTGAAGGGGGCGAGGCCGGAGAGGGCCTCCTCCGTGGAGCCCAAGGCGGAGAGGAAGACCGCGCCCAAAAGGGCGTAGCCCAGGCTCCTCGCCCACATCCAAAGCCCGTTCCTCGGGCCCAGGAAGCCGAGGACGGGGAAGACCAGGGCGGCAAGCAAAGGCCCCGCCTGGCTCCCCGCGTAGCCCAAGGCGAAGAGGAGGAGGAGGAAGGCCACCAGGGGCCCGTACACGGGAAGCCCCAAGGCCAAAAGCCCAAGCCCCGCCAGCACCCCCACCCAGGCGGCGTACCTCAGGGGGCTTGGGGCGAGCGCCCGCGGGCTCGGCGCCCCCAAGGGGAGGCCGCTCGCCTTGAGCTCCTCCTGGAGCCTCTTTAGGAGGCGGGCGGTGTCCTCGGGGTAGGGGTAGGGCCGGAGGTAGAGGATCTGGTGGCTCCGCTCCCGGGCGGCGAGGCCGTACTTCTCCGCCGCTTCCTCGGGCTTCAGGGTGAGGAGCCACTCGTAGCGGAGGCTGAAGAGCCTAAGGATCCCCTGGTCCCGGAAGGCCCCTAGCCCCGCCTGGGGCGTGCCCTCAATGAGGGCCACGGGGACGGGGACGAGGGCCTTGGCCTCCCCGAGGCGGTAGGGGTAGCCCAGGGCCTCGAGGCCCAGGAAGACCACGGCGTCCGCCTCCTTCGGGACCAGGGGCAGGCCCGCCTCGAGGCGGCGGAGCCTGTGGTTCAGGGGCCGGACCATCACGTAGAGGCCCATGGCCTTGGCCTGGCGGAGTTCTTCCAGGTTGTAGAAGGCGGGGAGGGCCTGAACGTCCACGGGAAAGCCCAGCCACTCCCCAAGCCTTTCTGAGGGCAGGTCGTAGGCCCGCTCTAGGAGGGCGAGGAGGGCCGGGTCCCCCTTCAGGTAGTGCCAGCCGGGCCTTGCGGAAAGCCCCATCTCCACGAGCTCCCGCCCTTGGCGGTAGAGGAGGACCCCTTCCCCTACCCAGTCCCGCACCAGGCGCTCGGGGAAGGCGACGCCGTTCACCCCGAGGGCCTGGTAGCGGGCGAGGGCCGCCATGAGGTCCTCGCCCCGCGCCTGCGCCTCCTCCCGCACCGCCTCCGCGTCCAGGACCAGGGCCACGGGCCCCGGGGCCTGGGCGCGGAGCCTCGGCGCGAGGGCGAGGAGGGAGGGGAGGAGGGCGAGGACGAGGAGGAGGTGGAGGAGGGCCCTCACGCTGCCCCCATCCGGGCCAGGCGGGCGAGGGCCTTGGCCGCGAGCATCTCCAGGGCCACGGGGTTCTGGCCGCCCCTGGGCACGATCACGTCGGCGTACCGCTTGGTGGGCTCCACGAAGTGGAGGTGCATGGGCTTGACCTGCTCCAGGTACTGGGCCACCACCCCTTCCAGGCTCCTGCCCCTTTCCAGGACGTCCCGCTTGAGCCTGCGGATGAAGCGCTCGTCGGCGTCGGCGTCCACGAAGACCTTGAGGTCCATGAGGTCCCGGAGCTCCTTGGGGTAGAGGACCAGGATGCCTTCCAGGATCACCACGGGGGCGGGCCGGACCGGCGTTCTTCTGGGGCTTCGGGTGTAGGCCCGGAAGTCGTAGACGGGCATCTCCACGGGAAGGCCCCGGAGGAGGGCCTGGGCGTGCTCCAGGTAGAGGGCGAGGTCAAAGGCGTCCGGGTGGTCGTAGTTCACCCGGAGGCGCTCCTCCAGGGGGAGGTGGCCCAGGTCCTTGTAGTAGTGGTCCATGGGGAGGAGGGCGACCCGCTCCCCCAGGGTCCGGGCCAGGGCCTGGGCGAGGGTGGTCTTGCCGCTCGCCGTTCCCCCGGCGATCCCGATGACGAAGGGCTTGGGCGCGCTCACCCCTCCATGATAAAGGGGCGGGGGGAAGCCCCCGCCCCCATTCCCCTCGGGCCCTAGCGGGCCACGGCCGCCCGCTCCTGGGCGTGGCCGATGGTCTTGTCGGTTTCCACGTCAAAGGCGTGGAGCCTTTGGGTGTCGGCGAGGAGCTCCACCTTGTCCCCGGGCTTCACGGGGGCGTGGCCGTCCACCTTGGCCACGAGGAGGGTGCCGTTTATCGCCACGTGGATCTCCGTCTCCGCCCCCAGGGGCTCCACCACCTCCACCTCGCCCCGGAGGACGTTCTCCTCCTCGGGGATCGTCGTGTACCCCTTGAGGCCTAAGTGCTCGGGCCGGACGCCAAGCCACACCTCCTTCCCGGCGTAGGGCTTCAGGGCGCTTCCCAGCACGGCGTTCGCCCGGATGCGAAAGCCGGGGGCCACGAGGTAGACCTTCTCCCCCTGGACCTCCACCCCGGCGCGGACGAAGTTCATGGAGGGGCTGCCGATGAAGCCGGCCACGAAGCGGTTGGCGGGGAAGTCGTAGAGGTTCAAGGGCGTGTCCACCTGCTGGATCTCCCCGTCCTTCATGACCACGATGCGGTGCCCCAGGGTCATGGCCTCCACCTGGTCGTGGGTCACGTAGATGGTGGTGACCCCGAGGCGCCTTTGCAGCTTGGCGATCTCGGCCCGCATCTCCACGCGGAGCTTGGCGTCCAGGTTGGAGAGGGGCTCGTCCATGAGGAAGACCTTGGGTTCCCGCACGATGGCCCGCCCCATGGCCACCCGCTGGCGCTGCCCGCCCGAGAGCTCCCGGGGCTTGCGGTTGAGGAGGTGCTCGATCTTGAGGATGCGGGCGGCCTCCTTGACCCGCCGGTCAATCTCGTCCTTGGGGTAGCGCCGGAGGCGGAGCCCGAAGGCCATGTTCTCGTAGACGTTCATGTGGGGGTAGAGGGCGTAGTTCTGGAAGACCATGGCGATGTCCCGGTCCTTGGGGGGGACGTCGTTCACCAGGCGGTCGCCGATGTAGATCTTGCCCTCGGAGATCTCCTCCAGCCCGGCGATCATGCGGAGGGTGGTGGTCTTGCCGCAGCCCGAGGGCCCCACGAAGACCACGAACTCCCCGTCCTCCGTCTCCAGGTTGAAGTCCTTGACCGCCACCACCTTGCCGAAGCGCTTCCACACGTGTTCCAGCCTGACCTTGGCCATGCGGTACCTCCACGCGAACCCCGCGCTTTGAGCGCCTTTGGCCCATCGGGGGTTCCCCGGCATTTTACCCGAGGTGGGGGCCTTCCCGCCACGGGGGGCGGGTCCGGTTCCAGAAGAGGAGGCCCAGGTAGGCGAGGCCGAGCTCGGGCCTGACCTCCGTGGTCACGGAGAGGGCGAAGGCGTGGAAGAGGAGGCTTTCCAGGGCGTGGCGGGGGCTTTGCCGTAGGAGGTCCTTGAGGGCGGGGCCCTGCCTCAGGGCGAGGAGGGCGAGGTAGGGGAGGTAGGGCCAGGGCCCGGTGGAAAGGCCCAGGGCGGAGGCCCCGAGGCTCAGGAAGGCCAGGGCCCGGGCCGGGGGCAGGGGGTCTAGGCCCAGGGGCCTGAGCTCGCCCCATAGGGGGTCCTCTTCCCCAGGCCAGGGGGTTTTGAGGAGGAGGAGCCTTTTCCCCTCGTGCCCGCCCAGGTAGCCCCTGGGGTCCGGGGCCACCCCCAGGGGAAGGAGGAGGGCGGGGTTTTCCCTTAGGGCCTGGAAGAGGAGGGGGTCTAGGGGAAGGCCGTCCACCAGAAACCAGGTATGGGGCTTTCCCGAGAGGAGGAAGCCCAGAGCCTTTTCCACCCGGTGGCCCCGGCCGGTGGCCCCGGTGGGCCAGGATCCCGGGCCAGGCCTCGGGGGGCTCCCGGAGGAGGGTTTGCCCCCACGGGGGGCTGGCCCGAAAGGGAGCGGTGCGGAGGCGGAAGCGGGCCTCCAGGGCCTCGCCTTCCTCCAGGGCGAAGCGGGCGAGGAGGTTGCCTTGGGCCTCGTAGACCTCGAGGGGCTTGTGGGAGAGGAAGACCTCCCCCACCTCCTGCCCCGGGAGGGTTTGGGGCAGGGGGAGGAGGTACTCCCCGCCGGCGAGGGGGCGGAAGCGGAGGGCGTAGCGCACACGCCTAGGCTACCCCGTCCGGGTCCCCTTTCCGCTACACTTCTCCCATGGACTGGCTCCTCACCCCAGGACCCGTGCGCCTGCACCCCAAGGCCTTGGAGGCCCTGGCCCGGCCCCAGCTCCACCACCGCACCGAGGCCGCCCGGGAGGTCTTCCTGAAGGCGAGGGGGCTTTTGAGGGAGGCCTTCCGCACCGAGGGGGAGGTCTTGATCCTTACGGGAAGCGGCACCCTGGCCATGGAGGCCTTGGTGAAGAACCTCTTCGCCCCCGGGGAAAGGGTCTTGGTGCCGGTCTACGGCAAGTTCTCCGAGCGCTTCTACGAGATCGCCTTGGAGGCGGGGCTGGTTGTGGAGCGCCTGGACTACCCCTACGGGGACACCCCCCGCCCCGAGGACGTGGCCAAGGAGGGGTACGCGGGGCTGCTTCTGGTCCACTCGGAGACCTCCACCGGGGCCCTCGCCGACCTTCCCGCCTTGGCCCGGGCCTTCAAGGAGAAGAACCCCGAGGGCCTCGTGGGGGCGGACATGGTGACGAGCCTCCTGGTGGGGGAGGTGGCCCTCGAGGCCATGGGCGTGGACGCCGCGGCCTCGGGGAGCCAGAAGGGCCTCATGTGCCCCCCGGGCCTCGGCTTCGTGGCCCTCTCCCCCAGGGCCCTGGAGCGCCTGAAGCCCAGGGGCTACTACCTGGACCTCGCCCGGGAGCTCAAGGCCCAAAAGGAGGGGGAGAGCGCCTGGACCCCGGCCATCAACCTGGTGTTGGCGGTGGCGGCCGTCCTCGAGGAGGTCCTTCCCCGCCTGGAGGAGCACCTCGCCCTCAAGGCCTGGCAGAACGCCCTCCTCTACGGGGTGGGGGAGGAGGGGGGCCTTAGACCCGTCCCCAAGCGGTTTAGCCCCGCCGTGGCCGCCTTCTACCTGCCGGAAGGGGTGCCCTACGCCCGGGTGAAGGAGGCCTTCGCCCAAAGGGGGGCCGTCATCGCCGGGGGGCAGGGGCCCTTGAAGGGCAAGGTCTTCCGCCTCTCCCTCATGGGCGCCTACGACCGCTACGAGGCCCTGGGGGTGGCCGGCATGTTCAGGGAGGTTTTGGAAGAAATTCTTCCAGCTTCTTGAGCATCTCCTCCCGCGTGTAGACCGCCCGGGCCCCGCCCACGAGCTTGGGCCTCGTCTTGGCGGCGAGGAGCACCGCCTCGCCGATCTTCCGCACGGAAAGCCTCAGGGGCACGGCCACGGGGCGGAGGTGCATGCCGATGAGGACGCCCCCGATGTCCATCCCCCCGTGGGCCTGGGCCTTGAGGGACTCCACCATCACCGGGTCCCGGAAGCGCAGGAAGGCCGCCGTGGCCAAGGCCCCCCCCGCCTTGGGGTGGGGGAAGACGGCGACCTCCTCCAGGCCAAAGGCCCGGGCGGTCTCCCGCTCCACCACCAGGGCCCGGTTCAGGTGCTCGCAGGCCTGGACGGCCACGTGGACCCCCCTTTCCAGGAGGGGCGGGAGGAGGCCTTCCAGGACGGCGTGGGCGGCCTCGAGGCTCGGCCTCGTCCCCACCCTCTCCCCCAGGACCTCGCTGGTGGAGCCCCCGAGGACGAAGAGGCTCCCGGGCGCCATGGGGAAGGCCTGAAGAAACTCTTCCGCGGCCCGCTGCGCCGCGCGCCGGATGCCCTCCATGCCTCCATGGTAGCCGGAAAAGTGCCCTGGCCCCCTTTTCCCCGGGCAGGGCGGGGGTACCCTTAAGCCATCCCGACTCAAGGAAGGCCGTTCTGGGTTTCCGCTCCCGCGCCGCACGAAAGGCAGGGTGAGTACGGTGAAAAAGATCCTGTGGCTGCCCTTCTTGGGCCTCGCCGCCTGTTCCCAGTGGCAGGGGGCGGACGACTCCAGGTGGCTCCTGGAGCCTGCGGGCCTCTCCTGGGTGGACTGCGCGCCGGGCCCCAGGGGGGAGGCCCTGGCCTACGACTTCGTCCACGAGGAGGTGCCCGGGCGAAGCTTCGCCCCGTCCCCGGACGCCTGCGGGGGGCATTCGGGGCTCCGCATGTCGGCCTTGGAGCTGGCCCAGCTTCTGGCCTACGCCCTGCACACCGAGGTCCTCCTCCCCAAGGAGGTGCGGGAGGAGATGCTCCTGCGGCTTTGGGGCTGGTACCCGGCGGGGCAGGAGGGGCCCTACCCCGGGGACGAGGCCACGGCCCGGGTGTGGCACCCCGGGGACCTCTACGCCTTGGCGGGTCCGGAGGAGCACACCTGCGTCCTCCGCTACCCCAGGCAGGTGGAGGCGGTGCTCCTCGTCAACTCCGACATTTACACGGCCTTGGCGGACGTGAAGCGGCCCTGCAAGCTCCTCCAAAAGGCCTACGCCAAGGCCCTGGTCGCCCCCTAGTAGGGCAGGGGCCAGGTGCGGAAGTAGTCCCGCACCCGCCCCCAAAGCCCCACCAGGCCCAGGGGCTCGAGGACCAGGAAGAGGAGGATGAGGCCCCCGAAGACCACGTTGCGCCAGGCGGCGAGCTGGGCGGCGTACTCTGGGCCCAGGGCCCCCACGAAGCTATTGAGCACCTCGGGGATGAGGAGGACGAAGAAGGCCCCCAAGACCGCTCCCAAGACCGTCCCCGCCCCGCCCACGATGACCATGGCCAGGTACTGGATGCTCACGGAGAGGGGAAAGTACTCCGGGGTCACCGCCTTGTAGAGCCCGGCGAGAAGCCCCCCCGCCACCCCGGCGTAGAAGGCGGAGAGGGCGAAGGCGAGGAGCTTGGTCCGGGTGAGGTCCACCCCGGCCACCCGGGCGGAGAGGTCGTTGTCCCGCACCGCCCGGAAGGCCCGCCCGGCGCGGGTCATGAGGAGGCGCTTGCCGTAGAAGAAGAGGGGGAGGGCGAAGAGGAGGACCAGGTACCAGAGCTTCTCCGGGGTGTCCAGGACGAGGCCCAGGACCTCGGGGGGAGGAAGGGTCCGGCCCCGGATCCCCCCCGTGACCGCCTCCCAGGTCTTAAAGACGTAGTCCGCCAGGAACTGGAAGGCCAGGGTGGCGATGGCCAGGTACACCCCCTTGATCCTGAGGGAGGGGAGGCCGAGGAGAAGCCCCAAAAGGGCGGCGATCCCGCCCCCGAGGAGGATCCCCAAGGGGGCGAGGGGGCCCGTGAGGTGGCTTGCCGCGTAGGCCCCCACCCCCATGAAGGCGGCGTGGCCTAAGGAGATCTGCCCCGCGCCCCCCACCAGGAGGTGGAGGCCCAGGGCGGAGAGGGCCCCGATGGCCACCAGGGTGGCCACGTACATGGGGTAGGGGCCGAGGAGGAGGGGGAGGAGGAGGAGCAGGAGGAGAAAGGCGTAGAGGGCGAGGCGGCCCAGGGGGGTGCTGGCGTAGGCCTCGTCCTCCCGGTAGGTCTCCCGCACCGCCCGGGCGAAGCGCAGGCTAAAGGCGTCGGTGAGGCGCTTGGAGAGGGCGAACATCTCAGACCTCCTGGACCTCGAGGGTGGCCTCCAGCCTGCCCTCCCCCTCGAGGTAGCGGATGGGCAGGGAGAGGCTCACGCGGCCGCCCTCGCCGTAGAGGGCCTGGATCACCGGGGCGTAGCGGGCCTCCACGATCTGGCGGCGCACCTTCCGAGTGCGGGTGATCTCCTCGTCGTCGGGGTGGAGCTCCTTGGGCAAAAGGGCGAAGCGCCGGATCCTGAGCTTCTCGGGAAGGGTCTGGTTCACCATGCGGATCTCCTCGGCGATCAGGGCCTGGACCTCGAGGCGCTCGGTGAGGGACTGGTAGGTGGTGAAGGGAAGGCCCCGCCTCCTCGCCCAGTTCTGGACGTTTTCCGGGTCAAGCTCCACGAGGGCGGTGACAAAGGGCCTGCCGTGGCCGAGTACCACGGCCTCCCGGATGTAGGGGGAGTACTTCAGGCGGTTTTCCAGGAACTGGGGGGCGAAGCGGGTGCCGTCCGCCAACGCCCCCACCTCCTTCACCCGCCCGAGGATCACCAGGTGCCCCCGCTCGTCAAAGAAGCCCGCGTCCCCCGTGCGGAAGAAGCCGTCCTCGGTGAAGCTCTCCCGGGTGGCCTTTTCCTGCTTGAAGTAGCCCTGAAAGACCTGGGGGCCCCGCACCTGGATCTCCCCTTCCTCGCTGATGCGCACCTCCGTGCCCGGAAGAGGGGGGCCCACGGTCTCCGGGGGGGCGTCCCCGGTGGCGTGGGCGGTGGTGGCGGCGGCGGTCTCGGATTGGCCGTAGACCTGGCGGATGTCCAGCCCCAGGGCGCGGAAGAAGGTGAAGACCTCCGGGCCCAGGGGCGCCCCGCCGGTGACGGCGATGCGGCAGGCGGCAAGCCCGAGCCTCGCCCTCAGGGGCCTGGCGATGAGGGGGTAGAAGAGGGCCCGCTTGAGGTTGAGCCAGAGCCCCACCCTTTCCCCCCTGAACTCCCGGTTCGCCCCCTCCAGAAGGGCCCCCATCCCGGCCCGGTAGAAGAAGGCCTTGACGGGGTCGGCGTCCGCCATCCGGCTTTGGATGAAGCTCGCCATCTCCTCCCAAAGCCTGGGCGGGGCCAGGAAGAAGTCGGGCTGGACCTCCTTGAGGTCCTCCTTAAGCGTGGTGGGGTCCTCGGGGAAGTGGACGGTGGAGCCCTCCACCAGGCTCTGCACCACGGTCAGCATCTGCTCCCCGATCCAGGGAAGGGGGAGGTAGCTGAAAACCCAGGCCCCCCTCTGGAAGCCCAGGGCCTTCCCCACCGCCTCGTGCCCGGCGAGGAGGTTTTGGTGGGAGAGCATGGCGAGCTTGCTCCGCCCCGTGGTGCCGGAAGTGGGGGCGAGGAGGGCGGTCTCCTCCGGGCGCCGCCTCCTTAGGGCCTCCTCCCCCACCTTGGGGTCGCCGAAGGCCTGGCTGAAGCGCCTGACCTTCCCCCGGAAGTGCCGGCTCATCCCCGCCTCCTCCCACACGAGGACGAAGTCCACGAGGTGGAGGTGGGGGTAGACCTTGTCCAGCTGCTCCTCGTCGGAGACCACGATGCCCCTCGCCCCGGTGAACTCCAGGAAGTAGCCCACCTCCTCGGGCATGGCGTCGGCGTAGATGCCCATGGGGAGGGCCCCCAGGACCTGGGCGGCGAGCTCCGCCTCCACCCACTCGGGGGCGTTGTGGCCCAGGATGGCGAGGACCTCGCCCTCCTTAAGGCCCAGGGCGGAAAGCCCCCCGGCGAGGCTTAGGACCCGGTCCAGAAGCCCCCGCCAGGAGGTCTTCTGCCAGACGCCGAGCCGCTTCACCCGTAGGGCCGGGGCTTCGGGGCGCTCCTTGGCGTGCCTCACGAGGTGTTCTAAAAGGGTTCCCCGCATACGCCCTCACCCCTGGCCCAGGTAGGCCTCCACCACCTTGGGGTCCTTCTTCACCCCTTCGGGGGGGCCGTGGTAGAGGACCTCCCCGTAGGAGAGGACCAGGACCCGGTCGGAAAGCTCCAGGACGGCCCTAAGGTCGTGCTCCACCCAAAGGAGGGTCACCCCCCACTCCTCCCGGGCGTCCAGGAGGAAGCGGGCCAGGTCCTGCTTCTCCTCCAGGGCAAGCCCCGCCATGGGCTCGTCCAGGAGGAGGAGCTTGGGCCGGCCCGCGAGGGCCCTCGCCACCTCCACCCGCTTCTGGAGGCCGTAAGGGAGCATCCCCGCCGGGGCGTGGCGGAAGGGGGAGAGGTGGAGGTAGTCCAGGACCTCCTCCGCCCAGGCCCTGAGGCGCCACTCCCTTTCCGCCCGGGGGAGGGCCATGGGGTAGGTGGAGAGGGCGAGCTCCGCCCCCAGCTTGACGTTTTCCAGGACGCTCATCCCCCGGAAGATCTCCAGGCCCTGGAAGGTGCGCCCGAGGCCCATGCGGGCCCTTTCTTGGGGGCTTTTCCCCTTTAGGCTTTGGCCCAGGAAGACCACCTCTCCTCGGTCGGGGTCGTACACCCCGGAAAGGACGTTTAAGAGGGTGGTCTTCCCGGCGCCGTTCGGGCCGATGACGGCGAAGAACTCCCCCTCCGCCACGGAGAACGCCACCCCCGAGAGGGCCTTTACCCCCTTGAAGGAGAGGTGGAGGTCCTGCACCTTTAGGATCACACCCACCGCTTCCTCCTCCGGTACCGCCTCGCCTGGCGGAAGCCCACCTCCTCCTTGCCCAGGTAGAACTCCATCACGTCCTGGTCCTCCATGGCCTCCTTGGCGCTCCCCTCAAAGACCACGCGGCCCCTTTCCAGGACGTACACCCGGTCCACGACGCCGAGGGCGGCCCGGGCGTTTTGCTCCACGAGGAGGAGGGAGAGCCCCTTTTCCCGCCTTAGGGCGTCCAGGGTCTGCATCACCTCTCCCACCAGCTTGGGGGCGAGGCCCAAGGAGGGCTCGTCCACCACGAGAAGCCTCGGCCTCGTGAGGAGGGCCATGCCCAAAAGGAGCATCTGCTGCTCCCCCCCCGAGAGGTAGCCCGCCTGCTCGTGGCGGCGCTCGTAGAGGCGGGGAAAGCGGGCGAAGACCTCCTCCATCCCTTCCTTGAGCGCCTTTGGGGGGAGGCGGTGGCCTGCGGCCATGAGGTTCTCCACCGGGGTCAGGTAGCGGAAGAGGGGGCGGCCCTCCAGGATGGCGGTGAGGCCTAGCCGGGAGATCCCCACCGGGTCCAGGTGGGTGGCCTCCCGGCCGAAGAGGCGCACCTTCCCGTCCAGAACCCGCCCCTCAAACTTGGGGAGGAGGCCGGCGATGGTCCGCACCAAGGAGCTTTTCCCGGCTCCGTTCGGGCCCAGGAGGGCCACGGCCTCCCCCTCCCCCACCTCCAGGGAGACCCCGTCCAGGGCCAGGATGACCCCCCGGTAGACCACCTTGAGGTTCTCCACGGAAAGCATCACACCCTCTCAATCTGCCGCTCCCCGAAGAGGCCGTAGGGCCTCACGAGGAGGACGAGGAGGACCACCACGAAGGGCAGGGCCTCGGTGAAGCCGGGGAGGTAGGCCTCCAGGTAGCGCTGGGAGAGGGCCTCGAGGACCCCGAGCAAAAACCCCGCCGCCAGAGCCCCGCCCACGGCGTCAAGCCCCCCCAGGATGGCCACGGGGAAGACCTTGAGCCCGAAGAAGACGAGGTTGTGCCCCACCCCGCTCGCCGCGGCGAGGAGGGCCCCCGCCAAGGTGGCGAGGAGGGCGGAGACCCCCCAGACCCCGGCCAGGATCCGGGCCGTGGGGATGCCCAGGGCCAAGGCGGCCACCTCCCGCTCGGAGATGGCCCGGACCAGGACGCCGTAGCGGCTTTTCCGGAGGAGCCAGAGGAGGCCGAGCCCCAAGGGCAGGGCCAGGAGGAGGTTCCAGACCGCCCGGGAGGAGACGTAGACCCCTCCCGCTTCAAAGCCGAGGTCGGGGAGGCTTCCCGGCAGGTACTTGAGGTCCGGGCCCCAGAGGAGCTGCACCCCCCCATCCAGGGCGGCGGCGAGGCCGATGGTCGCCATGATCACCGCCACCACGTTCCGGCCGAGAAGGGGCCGCACGAAGCCCCGTTCCACCAGGACCCCGAAGAGGAAGGCGAGGGGCAGGGCGGCGAGGAGGGCCAAGGGGAGGGGAAGGAGGAGGGCGAAGGTGTAGGTGAGGTAGGCCCCCACGAGGAGGAACTCCCCGATGGCGAAGTTCACCACGCTGGTCGCCCGGTAGACGAGGACGAAGCCCAAGGCGAGGAGGCTGTAGAGGGCCCCGTTGGCCAAGCCGCCGATGAGGTAGGGAAGGAGGTCCGCCACGCTTCCTCCCGAGGGAAGGGGCCTGGCCCTAGGCCAGCTTCAGCCAGTCGGTGATGGCGTTGAAGCGCCCGTCCTTGACGCTCGCCCGGTAGAGCTTGGTGTAGGGGATGCGGTGGTTCACGAACTGGTAGCCCCGCACCAGGCCCATGGCGTTGTAGTCCCCGATCTTCTCCAGGTACTCCACCACCCCGGCCCGGGTGAGCTTCCCCGCCTGGGCCGCCCGGCGCATGGCCTCGGCCACCCCCAGGGCCACGGCCAGGCTCCCCATGTAGTAGGTGGGGCGGTAGGAGGAGTCCCGGCCCTTCCTCTGGCGGAACTTGCGCATCTCGTCCACGGCGGGCACCAGGGTGTCGTACCAGTAGGGGTTGTGGTAGGTCACGGTGAAGCCCTCGGCGGCGGGCCCCGCCCGCTGGATGAGGACGAGCTCCGCCGAGTAGTAGGTGCCCATGAACTGGGCCCTTAGGCCCTGCTCCCGCGCGGCCCTTAGGATCAGGGGCTCCGCGGAGAGGGCGTAGCCCTGGAGGAGGACGAAGTCGGGGTTGGCCCGGCGCAGGTTCAGGACCACGGGGGTGGCGTCGGTGAAGGCGGGGGGCGTCACCTCCTCGTGGACCACCTCCATCCCCAAAGCCTTGGCCCGCTCCTTGACGTAGGGGATGGGGTCGCGGCCGAACTCCGTGTTGGAGTAGACGAGGGCGATCCGGGCCTTGCCCTTTTGCAGGCGGATCTGGCGCAGGAGGGCCTCCATCATGTCGTTGTAGGTGGGGCCGAAGACGAAGATGGTGGGGTACTTCTCGGGGTCGGCAAGCTCGTTGGCGAAGCTGGTGGCGGAGTAGGGGAGGCCGATCCTGGCGATCTCCGGGGCCAGGGCCTTGGAAAGCCCCGTGGAGTCCCCGTAGACGAAGAGGAGCTCGTCGGGCCGCTCCCTGGAGAGGACCCGGTTGAAGGCGGCCGTCCCCTTGGCCACGTCGTAGCCCGTGTCCTCCACGATGAGCTCAAGCTTCCGCCCGGCGATCCCCCCCAGGACCTCGTTCACGTAGTCCACCCCGTCCACGAACCCTTCCCGGCCGGCGTTGCCGGCGAAGGCGAAGGGCCCGGTGAGGGGAAGGAGGGCGGCGAGCTTCACGGGCCTCGCCTGGGCCAAGGCGAAGCGGGAGAAGCCCATGGCCGCCAGCGAACCCACGCCAAGCCTCCTCAGAAACTCCCTGCGCTTCATGCACGCCTCCTTTCCGGTTGTGCTTGGGGCAAAGATAGCATGCCCCCCTCCTTTTGGCAAGACCAGGGGGGATTTAGCCGGCCTGGGGCTGCTGCGGCCGTGCCTTGGTCGGCGCTTCAGGTCCGATGGTGGCCCTCCCGGACGGTGATGCGGGGGCTTGCCCAGGGAGAAGGAGGCCGGCGAGGCCGGGGGTAGCCCTATACGGCGCCCCGGAAGTGGTCCACGGTGAGGCGGATGCCCTCCTGGAACCCCACCTTGGGCCGCCAGCCGTGGGCCATGAGCTTGAGGGGGGAGAGGACGCTCCGTTCCAGGTCCCCGGGGCGCGGGGGGGCGGGCTGGACCTCGGGGGCCTTCCCCGCGGCCTCGGCCACCGCCATGAGGACCTCCCTCGTGGTGTGCCCCTCCCCGGTCCCCACGTTGTAGATCCCTTCCAAGGAGAAGAGGGCGAGGGCGTGGGCCTCGGCCACGTCCCCCACGTAAACGTAGTCCCGCACGCACCCCTCGTCCCCGGGGGTCTTCCGGGCGTAGAGGGTCACGGGCAGGCCCTTGAGGACCCGCTCGGCGAAGATGGCCACCACCCCTGCCTCCCCGTGGGGGTCCTGCCTGGGGCCGTACACGTTGCCGTAGCGCAGGGAGACCCACTTGAGCCCGTAGCTTTGCCCGTAGACGGAGAGGTAGTGCTCAAAGGCCGCCTTGCTCGCGGCGTAGGGGCTTTTTGGGCGGGGGGGCCAGGTCTCCTCGGCCCTTTCCCCCTCGGGCACCTCCCCGTAGATGGCCCCGCCCGTGGAGGCGAAGACGAGCTTCTCCACGCCGTACTGGCGGCAGGCCTCGAGGAGGTTAAGCCCCCCCAGGAGGTTCACCTCAAAGTCCAGGACCGGGTCCTCCACGCTCACCTTCACCGAGGCTTGGGCCGCCTGGTGGGAGACGTGGGTGGGGCGGAACTCCCGGAAGGCCCTTTCCACCCCCTCCTTGTCCCTTAGGTCCACCCGGAAGAAGGGGACGCCTTTGGGCACGTTTTCCCGCTTGCCCGTGGCCAGGTTGTCCAGGACCGCCACCTCCAGGCCCCTGGCGAGGAGGTCCTCCACGATGTGGCTTCCGATGAAACCGGCGCCGCCCGTCACCAGCACGCGCATAAAACCTCCCGGGCCGAAGCCCGGAGGCAGTCTACCACCTGGGTTAGGATGGGGGGCGTGAGGTTTGTTTCCCGCCTGGCGGCCCTTTTCGCCCGGGTCTTCTCCCAGAGGAGGGGGTGTCCCGTCTGCGGCCTGCCCGAGGACCTGGCCCGGGAGGTCAGGGCCTACCGGCGGCACTGCCCCCGGGTGGCCTTCCGGGCCTGCCCCTACGACCCGAGGCGGGGCCTTTGGCGCCAGCGGCGGTGATCAGCCGATCCTAACCTCCGGCTCGTTCCCTGGCCTCCACTTGATGGTGCAGCCGATGGCGGGGGCCTCCTTGAGGGGGGGCTCCTCGCCCCGGAGGAGGGCCTCTATGGCCGCCTCGAGGTCGTGGCTTTGCACCTTGCTGGGGTCCTTGGGGTTGTCGTTCACCCGGCCGTGGTAGCGGAGGAGGCGCCTTTCGTCAAAGAGGAAGACCTCCGGGGTGCGCAGGGCGCGGTAGGCCTTGGCCACCTCCTGGGTCTCGTCCAGGAGGTAGGGGAAGAAGATTCCGTGCTCCTCGGCGAAGGCCGCCATCTTCTCCGGGGCGTCCTCGGGGTACTTCTCGTAGTCGTTGGCGTTGATGCCCACGAAGGCCACCTTGCCCCGGTACCTTTCCGCCAGGGCCACGAGCTCGCCGATGGAGCCCTTGACGTAGGGGCAGTGGTTGCACATGAAGACCACGGCGAGCAAAGGCTCATGGAACTGGGAAAGCCGGTAGCGTCCGCCCCTTGGGTCAGGAAGCTCGGCGTCAATCAGGGGGCTTTCCAGGGGAAGCTCGGGGTACTGGAGCATGGCTTTATGCTACCCGCGAGGTGGTAGACTGGGCAACGCCGGAGGCCACGATGAAAAGGCGGAGCTTTCTCAGGAAGGTGGGCGTGGGCCTTGGGGCGAGCCTCTTCTACCGCGCCTTCGCCCAGGGGAGCCCCACGGTGCGCTGGCGGCTTGTCTCCAGCTACCCGAGGAGCCTGGACACCCTCTACGGCGGGGCGGAGGAGCTGGCGAAGCGGGTGGCGGAGCTCACCGGGGGGCGGTTCCAGATCCGGGTCTACCAGGCCGGGGAGCTCGTCCCTGGGGGGCAGGTGCTGGACGCGGTGCAGCAGGGCACGGTGGAGGCCGGCCACACCTACGGTCCCTTCTACGTGGGCAAGAACCCGGCTTTGGCCTTTGACGGAGGCGTCCCCTTCGGCCTGACCTACCGGCAGCACAACGCCTGGATGCTCATGGGCGGGGGGCTTGAGCTCCTCCGCCGGGTCTACGCCGACTTCGGCGTCCTCCAGTTCCCCGGGGGGAACACCGGGACCCAGATGGGGGGCTGGTTCCGCCGGGAGGTCCGCACCCTGGAGGACCTCAAGGGCCTCAGGATGCGCATCCCGGGCCTCGGCGGCCTCGTGATGGGGCGGCTCGGGGTGGTGCCCCAGACGCTGGCGGCCGGGGACATCTACCCCGCCTTGGAGCGGGGGGCCATAGACGCCACCGAGTTCGCCGGGCCCTACGACGACGAGAAGCTGGGCTTTTACAAGGTGGCCCGCTACTACTACTACCCCTCCTTCTGGGAGCCCAGCGCCCAGCTCTCCTTCCTCGTGGCCCAAAGGGAGTGGGCGAGGCTTCCCAAGGAGTTCCAGGAGGCCTTCCAGGCGGCGGCGAGCGAGGTGAACCTCACCATGATGGCCAAGTACGACGCCCTGAACCCGCCCGCCCTGAAGCGCCTCCTCGCGGCCGGGGTGCGCCTAAGGAAGTGGCCCGCGGAGATCATGCGCAAGGCGGAGGAGGAGGCCCGAGCCCTCTACGAGGAGCAGGCGGCCAAGGACCCGGGGTACCGCCGGGTCTACACCGCCTACTGGGCCTTCCGGGAGGAGGTCTTCCGCTGGTTCGCCGTGGCCGAGCTGGGCTACCAGGCCTTCGCCTTCCCCTCGGTTTAGAGGACCTTGAGGTCGGGGAAGCGCCGGGCCAGGGCCTCCCTGAAGGCGGGGAAGCGGCTTTCGGCCACCAGGGCCACCACGGCCCCGCCGAAGCCCGCCCCCGTGAGCTTGGCCCCGTAGGCCCCGGCCCGCAGGGCCTCCTCCACCAGGGCGTCCAGCTCGGGCAGGCTCACCTCGTAGTCTTGGGCGAGGGAGCGGTGGCTTTGCGTCATAAGCTCCCCGAAGGCCCGGGCGTCTTGCCGCCTTAGGGCCTCCACCCCCCGGAGGACCCTGAGGTTCTCGCTCACCACGTGCCGGGCCCGCCGGTCCAGGGGCGAAGGGAGGCTTTCCACCAGGCAGAGGTCGGCCACGTCCCTAAGGGACCGCACCCCGAGCCTCTTGGCCGCCTCCTCCGCCTCCTGGCGGCGCCGGTTGTACCCGGCCTCCGCCAGCCTGCGCCCAAGCCCGAGGTCCAGGACAGCCACCCGCACCCCCGGGGGAAGGGGAAGGTTCTCGTAGGCCAGGGTCCGGGTGTCCAGGAAGAGGGCCTGCCCCGGCTGGCCCAGGCTTGCCGCCATCTGGTCCATGATCCCGCACCGGACCCCCACGTACTCCACCTCCGCCTTCTGGGCGAGGCGGGCCACCTCCAGGTCGCTCAAGGGGAGGCGGTAGAGGGTGCGGAGGGCCCTGAGGGCCGCCACCTCGAGGGCGGCGGAGCTGGAGAGGCCCGCCCCCATGGGGAGGTCGCTGCGAACGTAGAACCTGGCCCCCGCCACCTCGTGCCCGGCCTCCCGGAGGGCCCGGACCACCCCGAGGAGGTAGTCCAGGAAGTCCCCTTGGGGCGGGGAGGAGAGGGGGCGGGCCCGGAGCTCCCCCAGGTTCTCGCTGAAGGCCTCCACCGCCCCCTCGAGGGGGGCGGCCTCCACCTGGGTGAAGTAGGGGATCGGGGTGGGGAGGACGTAGCCTTCCTGGTAGTCCGTGTGCTCCCCCAGGAGGTTCACCCGGCCGGGGGCCTGGGCGCTGGCCTGGGGCAGGACGCCGTAAACCTCTTGGAAGCCCATGCCTCCATTATGGGCAGAGGGCCCGCAGGTTGTGGCGCAGGAGGTCCAGGTAGGTCCTCACCCGGGCGTCCAGGGTGTCGGTGTAGAGGACCGCCACCCGGGCTCCTATGGCCTCGGCCAGGGTCTTCAGGGCCTTGCCCTGGAACTGGGGCTCGGCGAGGACGAGCCTGACCCCCTCCCTCTTGGCCTTCTCCAGGAGGGCGAGGAAGCTCCGGCTCCCCACCTCCTGGGCCCCGCCCTGGCTCAAGACCCCCACCACCTCCAGGCCGTACCGCCTGGCGAAGTAGCGGAAGGCGTCGTGCTGGACCACCACCTTCGTTCCCTTAAGCCCGCAGGCCCTATAGGCCCGGTCCAGGGCCTCCACCTCCTTTTTGAAGCGCTCCAGGTTGGCCCGGTAGAGGTCCCGGCCCCCGGGGTCCAAGGCGGCGAGGGCCTCGAGGATCCGCTCGGCGTAGCGGACGGCGTAGGCGGGGTCCAGCCAGAGGTGGGGGTCGCAGGGGCCGTGGCCGTGGTCCTCCTCCGCATGGTCCTCCCCGCAGATCAGGTCCGGCTGCCCCTCCCCGAGGAGGACCACCCGGGCGTTTTGGGGGAGGAGGGCCTGGAGCTTGGGCAGGTAGGGCTCGAGGCCGAGCCCGTTGGCGAAGAGGAGGCGGGTCTGGCTTAAGGCCTGGGCCACGGAGGGGGTGGGCTCAAAGGTGTGGGGGTCGGCCCCCGGGGGGACGACCGCCACCGCCGCCACCCGATTTCCCCCCACCTGCCGGACGAGGTCGGCGAGGATGGGGGTGGTGGCCGCCACCTGGACCTGGGCCAAGGCGGCGGCGAGGAGCCAGGGAAGGAGGGCTAGGGCGCGCATGGCAAAAGTGATATTGGATTATCAAACTCGCTTTGTCAACCCCCCGCGGTTGCGCCCCCCGGGGCCTTCCCCGTAGCCTGGGGGGGCGATGCGGCTGGAGGACCTTTTGGACCGCCTCGAGGCCCTGGAAGGCAAGCCCTACCCCTTCTACAAGGACCTGAAGGGGGTCTGGCGGGGAAAGGGCTTCGCCCTCCGCTTCGTCTACGTGCAGGGGGACCCCTTCGCCACCCCGAGCGTCCTGGAGGCGATCTACCCGGGCGAGGCCTTGGAGGCCCTCCGGGTCTACACCCGGGAGGAGGGGCGGGTGGCGGTGGAGGACTTCCTCCTCCGGGCCCTCAAAGCGCGGCTACGGGACCTGCCCCGCCTTGCGGGCTCCGGCCACTCGGGGGCCGTGCGGGTGGAGGTGGAAAGCCCCAAGGTCCTGCGCCGGGCCGGGGCGCACCTCGGGAAAAAGGCGCTTTCCCTCCGCTTCCGGGTGGGCCTTCCCGCCCAGGGAAGGCGCATCCTCGGGCGGGAGGCCAGGCGGCTCTTCCAGGCCCTCTCCCGCCACCTGGAGGCCTTCCTCCAGGAGCTGGACCGGGAGGCCCTCCTCCGCCACGTCCGCCAGGCGGAGGACTTCGCCTTCATCCAGGAGCGCCTCGCCGAGCGGGGCCTGGTGGCCTTCGTGGGGGAGGGGAGCCTCCTTCCCCGGGAAAGCGGGGTGAGCCAGAGGCCCCTGAAGGGGGCGGTGCCCTTCCAGAGCCCCCCTTCCCTCAAGGTGGCCTTCCGCACCCCCCACGCCGGGGAGGTGTGGGGGATGGGGCTTCCCCAGGGCCTCACCCTGATCACCGGGGGCGGGTTCCACGGCAAGACCACCCTCCTGGAGGCCCTGGTCCACGGGGTCTTCCCCCACGTCCCCGGGGACGGGCGGGAGTGGGTGGTGACGGACCCCCTCGCCCAGAGGGTCCAGTCCGAGGACGGGCGAAGCATGAAGGGCGTGGACCTCAGGCCCTTCGTCCACGACCTTCCCCTGGGCCAGGACACCGCCTTCTTCTCCACGGAGGACGCCTCGGGCTCCACGAGCCTGGCCGCGGCCATCCTCGAGGCCCTGGAGATGGGGGCGAGGGTGCTCCTTCTGGACGAGGACACCTCGGCCACGAACCTCCTGGTGCGGGACGCCCGGATGCAGGCCCTGGTGCGGCGGGAGACCCTGACGCCCATCCTGGACCGGGTTCAGGACTTCAAGGCCTTGGGCGTGAGCCTCGTCCTGGTGGTGGGGGGCGTGGGGGACTACCTGGACCTGGCGGACACCGTGGTCCTCATGGAGGCGTACCGCCCCCAGGAGGTGACGGCCGAGGCCAGGGCCATCGCCCGGGCCCACCCCACGGGCCGGGCCTTCGGCGAGCCCCGCTACCCCTTGCGGGCCGTGCCCCGGGCTCCCTTGCCGGCGAGCTTTGACCCCAGGCGGGGGCGGAAGGAGAAGGTGAAGGGCCGGGGCTTGCGGGAGCTCGTCTACGGGGAGGAGACGGTGGACCTCTCCGCCTTGGACCTCTTTGAGAACGCCCAGGTTCGGGCCCTCGGGGCCCTGTTCAAGCGCCTGGGGCGGCTTGCCGACGGGCGGACGCCGCTTAAGGCCCTGGTGGAGCGGGCCCTCCTCGGGGTGGAGGACCTCTTCGCCCTGGAGGAGGCCCCCGAGCTCGCCTGGGTACGCCCCTTGGAGCTCGCCGCCGCCGCCAACCGGCTCCGGGGCCTCGAGGTGGTCCAGGTCTGAGGCCGCCCCGTGCGGCGAAGCCCCCGCGCGGATTAGGACCGGGCGGCGAAGCGGGCCACCTCCTCCTTAGGCCCGAGGAGGAGGACCCGGTCCCCGGGCTCCAGCCGGTCCTGCCCCCGGGGGGCGAGGAGGTGGGCTTGGCGGAAGACGAGGCCCACCAGGACCCCGGGGGGCAGGGCGGTGTCCTTGAGGGGCTTCCCCGCCCAGGGATGCCCTTCCCGCACCTCGAGGAGGACCGCCCCCAGGTCCCCGAGGAGGAGGGGCCGGCCCGGGGGGAGCTGGGCCAGGCCCCGGAGGAGGTCCTCGGCGTGGGCGGGGCTCGCCTCGGGGCCCGGAGGCTGGAGGGGGAAGAGGGTCTCCCGGTTGAGGGCGAAGGCTCCGAAGGCCACGAGGAGGCCCGGGACCAGGAGGGCGTAGGAGCCCGTGATCTCCACCATCTGCACCACGGCGGCGAAGGGGGTGCGGGCCGCGGCGCTCACCAGGGCCACGAGGCCGAGGAGGATGGGCCCCGGCCCCCCGATCCCAAAGAGGGCCCCTAAGGCCGCCCCCAAGGCCCCTCCGAGGACCACGCTGGGCCCGAAGAGGCCCACGCTGGCCCCGCTTCCCGCCGAGAGGAGGACGGCGAGGGCCTTGGCCAAGAGGAAGAGGAAGGGGTTGGGGCCCTCCCCTTGGAGGAGGGCGGCGAGGCCCTCGTAGCTCGTCCCCCGCGCGGGAGGGAAGAGGAGGGCGAGGGTCCCCGAGGCGGCCAAGGCGAGGGGGAGGGCGGCCGGGCCCTGGAGCCGGGCCCGGCTCCAGGCGAGCCCGCGGGCCAGGGCGAAGGCCCCGAGGGCGGCCAGGGGGGCGAGGGCCAGGGCGAACCAGAGGGGCGGGGCCTCGAGGCCCTGCACGGGAAGGAGGGGGTGGGTGCCGAAGAGGAGGCTCTGCAGGCCGTAGCCGGAGATGGCCGCCACCGCCAGGTAGCCGAGGAGGCGCCCCTCCAGGGCCGAGCCCCGGTAGAGGACCTCTGCGGCGAAGAAGGCCGCCCCCAAGGGGGTGTGGAAGAGGGCGGCGATGGCCGCCGCCCCCCCGGCGAGGAGGACGGCCCGGGCCTCGGCGGGGTTGCGGGGGCGGAGGGCCTGGGCCAGGGCGCCCCCGGCGTAGAGGAGGGGCCCTTCCTGCCCCCCGCTTCCCCCGAGGCCCAGGGTGAGGGCGGTGAGGAGGGCCTTCAGGGGACCGAGGCGGGGAGGGAGGCGGCCTTGGCCCAGGTGGTAGGCGAGGAGGACCCGGTCCGCCCCGCCCCCGCGGAGGTCGGGGAGCCTGCGGTAAAGCCAGGCGCTGAAAAGCCCCACCGCCCCGCCCGCGAGGGGCAGGGCGAGGGGAGGGACCAGGAGGAGGAGGTCCAGGAGGAGGCGGAAGGCCACCGCGAGCCCCCCGCCTAGGAGGCCGGGAAGGAGGCCGAGCCGAAGAAGCCTTCTTCCCTCCTCACCGAGAAGCTCCATGGGCCTCGCCTAGGGAGAGGTGGGCCAGGGCCCTTTGCGCCGCCCGCCTCCCCGAGCGCACCACCTCGGGCAGGCCCACCCCCTGGAGGTAGTTCCCCGCGAGGAAGAGGCCGGGCGCCTTGACCAGGGCCATCTCCAGCCGCTCCACCCGGTCCAGGTGGCCCACCCGGTAGGCGGGCATCCCCTCGGGGAAGCGGAAGGCCCAGGCCCGGTGGACCCGGGGAAGGCCCGGGAGGAGGCGGGCTAGGTCCTCCAGGGCAAGCCGGATGAGGGCCTCCTCGGAAAGCCGGGCGGCCTCCCCCGAGAAGTAGGCCCGCACCAGGCTGAACCCCTCCGGGACCCGCCCCGGCCACTTCCGGTGCGTCCAGGTGAACCCCCGGGCCCGAAGCCCCTCCCCCTTGGCCACAAGCAGCCCGTGCCCCTCCACGGGGAGCGCCCCGGGGAAGGCCAGGCTCACCGTGGCCGCCGGGGTGTGGGGGATCCCCTTGAGCAAAGCGGTGGCCTCCGGGAGGAAGGGCCTGAGGAGGCCCGCCGCCTGGGGGGCGGGGATGGCGAGGACCACGGCCTCGGCGAGGAGGGCCCCTTTAGGGGTGTGGAGGCGCCACCTTCCGCGGGCTGGCTCCAGGCCGAGGACAGGGGTGCCCCGCAGGACCCGCTCCCCCAGGGCCTCGGCCATCCGCCGGGTGAGGGCCTGGAGGCCCTCGGCGAAGGAGAAGAAGAGGCTGCCCCCCTCCCGGCTTCCCCGCCCCTTCCGGACCCGCATGGCCCCAAGGAGGAGGCTCCGGTGCCTTCCCTCCAGCTCCCAGAGCTGGGGAAAGGCGGCCCGCATGGAGAGGTCGTCGGGCTCCCCCCCGTACACCCCCCCGGCCAGGGGGGCCACCAGGGCCCGGTAGACCTCGGGCCCCAGGCGCCTCTCCACGAACTCCCTCAGGGTCTCGTCCTCCTTCGCCCCCCGGGGGAGGAAGAGGTCGTAGAGGGCCCGGAGCTTCCCCGGGAGGGAGAGGAGGGGGGTGCGGGCCAGGGCCTTGAGGTCCCCGGGCACCACCTGGAGGAGGCCTTCGGGCAGGGGGTGGCGCTTCCCCCGGTAGAGGATGTAGGCCGCGGGCTTTTCCGGAAGGGTGCCGATGGGCTCGAGGCCGAAGGCCTGGGCGAGCTCCAGCACCTCCTTCTTGTAGCGGACGCTGGCGTCAGGCCCCCCCTCCACCAGGAAGCCCTCCTGCCGGGCGGTGCGCACCTTCCCCCCGAGGCGGAGGCTGGCCTCCAGGAGGAGGAAGTCCGCCCCCGCCTCCTTGAGGGCCAGGGCGGCGGCCAGCCCCGCCCACCCCCCGCCCACCACGGCCACCCCTATCTCGGCCACGCCGCCTCCACCAGGTCCTTGAGGACTTGGATGTAGTCCAGGTCCGCGTTCAGGCTCCGGGCCCTGAGGAGCCTCAGGCCGAGCTCCCTCGCCGTGGCCTGGGCCTCGAGGTCCAGGTCGTAGAAGACCTCCAGGTGGTCGGCGGGGAAGCCCACCGCCTGGACGGCCACTTCCTCGTACCCCTCCTCCTTCAGCGTGCGCAGAAGCTCGTTGATGTCGGGGCCGAGCCAGGGCTCCGGGGTGCGCCCTGCCGACTGGTAGGCCACGTGGAAGCGGGGGAGGGCGAGCTTTTTGGCGATGAGTTCCGCCGTCTTCTCCACCTGCCTGGGGTAGGGGTCCCCCTTCTCCACGGCGGAGAGGGGGATGGAGTGGGCGGTGAAGACGTAGGCCGCCTTCCCCGGGTTCTTCAGGCGCCAGATCACCTCCTCAAGCCTCCGGGCGTAGGCGGCGATGAGGCCGGGGTGGGCCTCGTAGCTTTCCACCCATACGAAGTCTATGGGCTCGGGGAGGGCTTTTAGGGCCGAGTCCACCTTCTCCCGGTACTCGGCCACGCTCCTCAGGGAGTAGTGGGGGGCGGCCACGATGGCCACGGCCCGCCGCACCCCGTCCTCGTGCATGGCGGCCACCGCCTCCCCGATGGAGGGGTGCCAGTGCTTCGTCCCCACGTAGACCCGGGCGGGGCCGTGGGGGGCGCGGGGAGGGAAGGGGCTCAGGAGGCGCTTGGGGTAGGGGGGGGCCTCCAGGTTGAGGAGGGCCTGGAGGCGGACCGCCTGGGCCAGGGTGATCTCGTTCAGGGGGCTTTTGCCGATGGCCTCGTACCGCTCGGCGAGCTCCTTGAGGAGCTCCTCCGAGGGGCGGCGCCCCCGGCGGATGTCCGTGTAGTAAGGCTCCACCTCCTCGGGGGCGTAAGGGGTGCCGTAGGCCATGAGCAGGACGTTCATGCCGCTACCTCCTGGATGAGTTCTACCACGTAGCGCACGTTCTCCTCGGGGGTCTCGGGCACGATCCCGTGCCCCAGGTTGAAGATGTGCCCGCTTTTACCCCCGTTCTCCTTCAGGATCCTCTGCACCTCGCGGCGGATGACCCCTTTGGGGGCGAGGAGGACGGCGGGGTCCAGGTTCCCCTGGACGGGGGTGGCCCCGAGGAGGGCGCGGGCCCAGGGGAGGGGGGTGTGGTGGTCCAGGCCCAGGACGTCCCCGCCCGCCTCCTTCATGTCCTCGAGGAGCCCCATGGTGCCCACGCCGAAGTGGATCACGGGGACCCCCACGGGCCTGAGGCTTTGGAAGAGCCTTTCCATGTGGGGCTTGACGTAGCGGCGGTAGTCCGCGGGGGAGAGCGCTCCCACCCAGGAGTCAAAGACCTGGAGGAGATCGGCCCCCGCCTCGGCCTGGGCCCGGAGGTAGCGGGCCATGGCCTCGGTGAGCTTCTCCATGAGGCGGTGCCATAGGGCCTCCTCCCCGTACATCAGGGCCTTGACCCGGAGGAAGCGGCGGCTCGGCCCCCCCTCCACCAGGTAGCTCGCCAGGGTGAAGGGGGCCCCGGCGAAGCCGATGAGGGGGACGGGAAGCTCCCGCTTGAGGATCCGGATCGTCTCCAGGACGAAGGGGACGGCCTCCTCGGGCACGAGGGGCCTCAAGGCCTCCACGCCCTTTTCGTCCCGGACGGGGTTGTGGATCACCGGCCCCTTGTTCTCCACCAGGGAGAGGTCCACCCCCATGCCGTAGAGGGGGGTGGTGATGTCGGCGAAGAGGATGGCCGCGTCCACCCCGAGCGCCTTCACGGGGAGGAGGGTCACCTCGGCGCAGACCTCGGGGTTTTGCACGATCTCGGGGAGGGTGTAGCGCTCGCGGAGCTTCCGGTAGGCCTTCTGGTAGCGCCCGGCCTGGCGCATGAACCACACGGGGGGCCTCGGGGTGGGCTCGCCCCGGGCGGCCCGGAGGATGAGGTCGTTCACGAGGTCCATGCTAGCATGGGGCATGCGCGCGTTTCTTTTGGCCCTGACCTTGCTCCTCGTCCCCATGGCCCTGGCCCAGGGGGAGGTGGTGGCCCAGGTGGGCCCCGAGGCGATCACCCGGGAAGCCTTTGAGCTCCGCTACGGCCTCTTCGTGCGGAGCGCCCTGGCCCAGCTCGGCCTGCCCGACACGGAGGAGGCCCGGGCCCTCCTCGCCGCCTACCGGCCGGCCTTCCTCGAGGCCCTGGCCCGGGAAAAGGCCCTCCTCCAGCGGGCCCGGGAGGAGGGGCTCTACCCGGACCCCGCCGCCGTTGAGGCCCGGGTCCACGCCCTGAAGGAGGCCTTCCCCGAGGAGGAGGCCCTGGAGGAGGCGCTCCGCCAGGCGGGGGTCCCGGGGCTTGAGGCCTACCGCAGGCTCGTGGCCGAGGCCATGGCCCTCGAGGCCCTGGAGGCCCGGTACCGCTCCCGGATCGCCGTCTCCCGGGCGGCCCTCAAGGCCCTTTGGCTCCTCTCCCCGGAGTACCGCCACCCCACCCTCTACTGCGCCCGGCACCTCCTCGTCCCCACCCGGGAGGAGGTGGAGGAGGCCCGCCTGCGGCTTGCCCGTGGGGAGGCCTTCGCCGAGGTGGCCCGGGCGGTCTCCCAGGACCCGGGCTCCAGGGAGGAGGGCGGGGACCTGGGGTGCGCCCCCGAGGGCACCTACGTCCCCGCCTTTGAGGAGGCCCTCGTGCGCCTCCGGCCCGGGGAGGTCTCGGGCCCCGTGCGGACGGAGTTCGGCTACCACCTGATCCTCCTGGAGCGGGTGGTCCCTCCGGGCCGCTACCCCTTGGAGGAGGTGGCCCCGCTTCTGGAGAAGGAGGTGGCGGACCGGGCCTGGGAGCGGCTCGAGGAGGCCCTGGTCCGGGCCGTGCCCGTGCGCCTCTACCCCGAGCGCCTAGAGGCGGAGGAGTAGGGCCTCGTCCCCGGTGGGGGCCTGGGCCAGGAGGAGGGCCTCCCCGGGGGCGTAGATCCCGCTTCGCCCCTGGAAGCCAAGGCCCGCCACCTCCCCGTTCAGCATGGGGTTGAGGAGGAGGCGGAGGTGCTCCCGGCCGAGGAGGCGCGCTTGGGCCGAGGCCACCCACACCTCCCCTTCCTTGCGGGCGGGGTCGGGGGGCCAGGGCCTTTCCCAGGGGGCGGGGTTGGCGGAGGGCTGGAGGAGGATTTCCGCCCCCAGGGCGTCCAGTCGGGCGAGGTGCCGCTCGTAAAAGCCGTCCAGGCAGATGAGGATCCCCACCTTCCCCGCCTCGGTCTCCACCAGGTGGGGGCCGAAGCGGCCCCGCCGGAGCCACCTTTCCGGGGGGGTGAGCTCCATCTTGGGCACCTGGGCGAGGAGGCGGCCCTTGGGGTTGAAGAAGAGGGCGAGGTTCTGGAAGAAGGGGGTGCGGCTGAACCGGCCCCGGGCGAGCTCCTCCTCGTAGGGGGGGGAGAGGAGGGAGCCTGCGAGGAGGTAGGCGCCGAAGGCCTGTGCGGCCTCGGCCATGACCTCGAGGAAGACGCCGTAGGCCCGCCGGGCCCGCCGCCAGGGGAGGAGGGGGTCCAAGAGGAGGGCCTTGGGGGCGAGCCCGCCGTCCAGGTGCAGGAGGAGGGGGAGGCCGAAGAGCTCGGGGAAGGCGGCGAGCCTCGGGGCGGGGGTGCCGCTTAGGGGCTCGAGGAGGGCGAAGACCCGCTCCCTGAAGGCCTCCGCCGTGCGGTAATGCTCCGGCCTGGCCTCGGCCTGGACGGCGAGCAGGGTGCGGAAGGGCACGGCTAGAGGGCCGTGGCCCCGCCGTCCACGGGGAGGACGGCCCCGGTGACGTAGTCCGAGAACTTCTCCAGGAACATCAGGCGCCTCCGTAGTAGTTCTTGTACTGCTCCCTTAAGGCCCGCTTGAGGAACTTGCCCGCGGATGTCCTCGGGATCTCCTCCGCGAAGACGTAGGCGTCGGGGAGCTGCCACTT